>JGI24724J26744_10001153_pt1 | contig 18323 bp, 18 predicted proteins | sample Cruoilmetagenom7_FD_26744 | JGI IMG/M metagenome (IMG submission 26744) | reverse complement strand
TGGCGTTCGCTGGTGGTCATGCCCCAGGGGTCTTGCGGATATCCCGACCGGATCGGTGCGCCCCCGGCCAGACGGTCGGCCAGATGGCCCACGCCCAACACATAGCTGTCGGCATAGTTATAGCCCTTGAGCACCTGGAAATTGCCATAGATCAGAAAGGCCGGACCGCGGGGGCCTGCGGGCAGGATCAGCCCACCCTTGCCGTGGTCGGGCAGCTTGGCGCCACGGGCCGTGCGCAGCCCCAGTTTGGCCCAATCCTGGCGCGACCTTTTGTGCACCCGCCCGCTGAGGGCCGGGTCGAACCCATTGGGCAAGGTGACTTCGATCCCCCAGGGCTGGCCCTTTTTCCAGCCCAGCGATTTCAGATAGGCAGCGGTCGAGGCCAGCGCGTCGGACGGATCATCCGACCAGATATTGCGCCGCCCGTTGCCGTCCCAATCCACCGCATGGGCCTGATAGGTCGAGGGCATGAATTGCGTGTGTCCCATGGCGCCCGCATGGCTGCCGACCATGCGATTTGCGGTGATGTCGCCCTGTTGCTGGATGCGTAGGGCGGCGATCAGTTCGGTCTCGAACTGGGCGGCGCGCCGGCCATCAAAGGCCAGAGTGGCCAACACGGACAACACAGGTTGGGTGCCGCGAAAGCCGCCGAAACTGCTCTCCATGCCCCAGATGGCGGTGACGATTTCCTTGGGCACACCANAGCGTTTTTCGATCTTGCCCAGCAGAGTTTTGTATTTGCGCAGAGCAGATGTGCCGCCACTGATCCGGCCTGAGGAGGCGGCGGTGGAGATATAGTCCTGCAAGCTGCGGGCGGTTTCGGCCTGTTTATGGTCCAGTTGGACCACCTTGGGCAGATACGTGATGCTGCCCAAGGTGTTGTCCAGTGTCGTGGCCTTGATTCCGGCAGCGCGGGCACGTGTGCGAAACCCCGACAGCCAGGCGGAAAACCCGGTCTGGGCCCATGCCGGATGGGTCAGGGAAAGTGCCGCCATCCCCGTCATAACGCCGCGCCGCGTGATTGCCATGTTGTGCCTCCTGTGGTCGACCCACCATAGGCCCGTGTGGACGGCAGACACAATCGGCGCTGTTGCTGTCGGCGGTTCTGTGCGGTTTGCGCCGTCCGGTGATTTCACAAGGCTTTGCATAGAACAAAGGGCACGGGGGTCCACTCAAACGTCATGCCCGCTGCGCGGACACTCCTTTTTGGTCGGTGGGGGGCGGATGAAGGAAAAGGCGCAACTCGGCATTAGACGAGCTGTAATTTGCCGTGCTATTGCACCAGAAGTATGGACAAGAGCTTGCCCTCTTGCTGCGTGATCCCTTGTGAAAGCTCTGTGTCGATCTGGTCCCAGGCAATGTTCCCAGCGGACATCCAGCGGACATAAGGGGCTTTACTGGTCAGCAGCTTCGATCACCTCGATCCGAAAACGCGTGGGGGGATGACTGTTGTCCACGCTGTGCAGCGTTTGCGCGGCCGCGCTCCGCAGCGGGGCGGCGGCACCGGCATCCGGGGTGCTTATNGCGGCTGCCATCTTGCGAGACAGGTCCGTCTTGTGGCACCCATCCAGATGCAACCNAGACAGGGCGTCATAGGCCAAAGGTATCAGAACAAGCGTCNCCTGCATTGTGCGGGTGGCAGGTGTTCCCGCTATCCGCGTGGCCCCCAGGTCGGCCAGGTATTCCGCCCGCTGACTGTCGGCATAGATCAATCGTTCGTACCCAAGGGCCAGTGTTTCGATCCCCAGGCGCGCCAGGTTGCCCAAGGCTTCACCGATATCGCCCTGTCGTCGATCACCACCATGGTGCCGGTTTCGCCGTCCAGAACAGCCGGTGGTGTGACCAGGTCAAGCCAGCCTGACAGCGTGGTTTGCCCGTTTGCCGTTACCCTACGTCGGGCCGGATCGTGCTGTGCAAGATGGGCGACCTCATGGGCCAGCAGGGCCAGGCGTTGATCCTGATTCAGCGCCAGCCACAAGGGGGGGCTCCGATCCCCAACACCCGGTCCCCGTCCCGGAATTGCGCCATATAGGCATTGAATAGCCCCTAGATTTGAAGGCGCCTTGCTTGGTAATTTCGGAAGCAAGGAGACAGTGATGTCAGGGATTGGATTTACAGATGAGTTCAAGCGTGATGCGGTCGCACAGGTTTTGGGTCGCCCCCAACAACGTCTGGGTGACAGACATCACCTACATCAAAACACATGAAGGGTTCGCGTATCTGGATGTTGTGATCGTTCTCTTCTTCCGCCGGATTGTGGGATGGTCGATGCAGAGCCGGCCACCAACAGACCTCGTGTTGCAGGCATTACTCATGGCTGTTTGGCGGCGCAAACCAACGGGCAAAGTTCTGGTACATTCCGACCAAGGTTCACGGTTCACAAGCATTAATTGGGCGTCGTTTCTCAAACACCACAATCTGGAACACAGTATGAGCCGCCGTGGGAATTGCCATCCCTCTCATGCATGTAAACATGCACTGACGGGCAATGGATAATGCTGTGGCCGAGAGCTTCTTTAACCTGCTCAAACGCGAGCGCATCCGTCGCAGGACATACAAAACCAGAGAAGACGCAAGATCTGACGTGTTCCCTCCTCGGCGATTGCTGCGCATTCACCTGCCAGGCAGCGGACTACATCGAGATGTTTTACAATCCGAAGCGTAAACACGCTAGAAATGGGATGCTGTCACCGGCAGGCTTTGAAAGGCAACAAGAACGGAAGCTGCAAGGCGTCTTGGGAACTAGGGGCCATTCAGGGCTTCTGTAAAGCACGACCCTTAAGATAGTTGCGCACCATGTGAGACTACCAACCCCAATTGCCAGCTGAACAAAAAACTGCGGTGTACCAAGAACGGTGGGCGCGAAGGTCAGCCCTCCCCCGCCACCCCAATCAACGCCCGCAGCACCGCTTTTGCACTGTCGCTGTCCCACTCCGCGTCGCCCGTCAGGCGGCCGATCTCTTGTCCCTCGCGGTCCAGGATCACCGTGGCGGGCAGGCCCAGCACGGCCATGTCGCGCGCCAGCTTTTGTTTCGGGTCCAGCAGGATGGGCAGGTCCGTCGCGCCGACCTCGTCAAAGAACCGCGTGATGGCGGGCAGCATGTTGCGCCCCGTTGCAATGGTCACGACCTGAAAATCCTCGCCGCCCAGCTCGGCTTGTAACGCGTTCAGGCCGGGCATTTCCTTGCGGCACGGCGCGCACCACGTGGCCCAGAAGTTCAGCAAAACGACCTGGCCGTGATACTCCGCCAGCGTGTGTTCGCCGCCCTCGGCGTCCGTAAACGTGGCCGTGCCCGCCGCTTTCGGTTCCGAATGCAGGTTCAGCTTCTTCATGGAACCTTCGCGCAGCGCGGCGATATCAGCCACCGCAGCATTTGCACCCAGCACCAGCGCCGTATAAAGCAGAACAGACCGTAAGATTGACATGTGACCTCCGAAAGAAACGCCATGACCGATACCAAACAAGCCAATGCCATGTGGGGGGGCCGTTTCGCCGCCGGACCCGATGCGATCATGGAGGCAATCAATGCCTCGATCGGGTTCGATCAGCGTATGGCCCAACAAGACATCGAAGGCTCGCGCGCCCATGCCGCCATGTTGGCCGCCACAGGCGTGATCACAGATAGCGATGCGGATGCGATCAGGGAAGGCCTTCTCACGGTCTTGTCAGAGATCGACAGCGGCAATTTCGCCTTTTCGACCGCGTTGGAAGACATCCACATGAATGTCGAAGCCCGCCTGAAGGATCTGATCGGTGAACCCGCAGGCCGTTTGCACACAGGGCGTTCGCGCAATGATCAGGTCGCCACAGATTTCAAACTGTGGACCCGCGATCAGTATGATGCGGCCATTTCGGGCATTCAGGCGCTGATCCGCGCCCTGTTGACGCAGGCCGAGGCGGGCGCCGATTGGGTCATGCCCGGCTTCACCCATTTGCAGACCGCCCAGCCTGTTACCTGGGGCCACCACATGATGGCCTATGTTGAAATGTTCGCCCGTGACCTGTCGCGGTTCAAAGACGCGCGCGCGCGCATGAATGAAAGCCCGCTGGGGGCGGCAGCGCTGGCCGGGACGTCCTTCCCGATTGATCGCCACATGACCGCGCAAGCGCTGGGCTTTGACCGCCCCGCCGCCAATTCGCTTGATGCCGTGTCGGACCGCGATTTTGCGTTGGAATTCCTGGGGGCCAGTTCGATCTGCGCCATGCACCTGTCACGCTTTGCCGAAGAGCTGGTGATCTGGTCCTCGGCCCAGTTCCGCTTTGTCGCGCTGTCAGATCGGTTCTCGACCGGGTCCAGCATCATGCCACAAAAGAAAAATCCTGATGCGGCGGAACTGATCCGCGCCAAGATTGGCCGGATCATGGGCGCGAATGTCGGGCTGATGATGGTGATGAAGGGCCTGCCGCTGGCCTATTCCAAGGACATGCAGGAAGACAAGGAACAGGTGTTTGACGCCGCCGACAGCCTGATGCTGGCGCTGGCTGCAATGACTGGCATGGTCAGCGACATGAAGGCCAATACCGTAAGCCTTGAAGCCGCCGCCAGCAGTGGNTTTTCGACCGCGACAGATCTGGCCGACTGGCTGGTGCGCGCATTGAACATGCCGTTCCGCGATGCCCACCATGTGACCGGATCGCTGGTCGCCATGGCAGAGGGGCGCGGCTGTGATCTGCCCGACCTGACGCTTGCCGACATGCAAACGGTGCACGGCGCGATCACGGACGAAGTGTTCACCGTGCTGGGCGTCCACAACTCGGTCGCCTCGCGCACATCCTATGGCGGTACTGCGCCGTCCGAAGTGCGCAAGCAGATCGCCCGTTGGCGCGAGGTGCTGTCATGATCCGCGCCGCGTTGATCCTGTGTTTCCTGGCAATGGGCCTGAGCCTGTCCGCCTGTGGCGCGGATGGTGACCCCATTCGCCCGACGGCCGAGGCCGACGCATAATGTCGGCCCTCAGGGTCGCCTATCTGGTTCTGACCCTGTTGGGTGCCCTGTTGCCCGGCATGCACCTGTGGGACCATTTTTCCACTGTGGGGTGGTCCATCGGCGGGTTGATCGACGCCTGGCAGGTGAACGCGGCGGGCAAGGCGGCGGCCTGGGACCTGTTGATCGCGGGCATCACCCTGACCACCTGGATCGTGATGGAAACCTGGGTGCGCAAGAACTGGTCTGCTTTGTGGGCCATCCCGGCGACCTTTCTGATCGGGGTCAGCTGTGGGTTGCCGCTGTATCTGTTTCTGCGCACGCGCCCGGTGTGACCGCGTTTTCGGTCGTTGAAATCCCACACGCCTCTGCTATAGCCGCGTTGAAACCTATGACCACAAGGGCCCAAACGCATGGACCATTTTCTGTACCGTGACGGCATCCTGCATGCCGAAGATGTTGCCATTTCCGATATTGCTGCACAGGTCGGCACGCCGTTCTATGCCTATTCGGCAGCGACCCTGACGCGCCACATCGGGCTGTTCAACGAGGCGCTGACCGGCATGGATCATCTGGTCTGCTTTGCGGTGAAATCCAATTCCAACCTGGCGGTGTTGAAGCTGTTGGGCGATCTGGGCGCGGGCATGGACGTGGTGTCGGGCGGGGAATACCGCCGCGCAATGGCCGCCGGTGTGCCCGGTGATCGCATCGTGTTTTCCGGCATCGGCAAGACGCGCGAAGAAATGAAGCTGGCCCTGACCCACGGCATTCGCCAGTTCAACCTTGAAAGCGAACCCGAGATGCTGGTCCTGTCGCAGGTCGCCAGCGACATGGGCGTCATCGCGCCGGTGACCGTGCGGGTGAACCCGGATGTGGATGCGAAAACCCACGCCAAGATCGCCACTGGCAAAAGCGAAAACAAATTCGGCATTCCGATTGCAAGGGCGCGTGAAGTCTATGCGCAAATCGCCCANCTGCCCGGTCTGAAAGCGGTCGGGATTGATGTGCATATCGGCAGCCAGCTGACCGATTTGGAACCCTTCCGGCAGGCCTATACCAAGGTTGCCGATCTGACCCGGCAGCTTCGCGCCGATGGCCATGACATCACCCGTCTGGATCTGGGCGGGGGCTTGGGCATTCCTTACGAACGCTCAAACGACGCGCCGCCTTTGCCGATCGAATATGGTCAGGTGATCCGCGATACCGTCGGTGATCTGGGCTGCGAGATTGAGATCGAACCGGGCCGTCTGATTTCCGGCAATGCCGGCATCATGGTCACCGAAGTCATCTATGTGAAAGAAGGCGAGGATCGNAATTTCCTGATTGTTGACAGTGCGATGAACGATCTGATCCGCCCGGCCATGTACGAGGCGCACCATGACATCGTGCCCGTGGTGCAGGCCGAACCGGGNATTGAGCGGGACCGCTATGACATCGTTGGCCCGATCTGNGAAACCGGCGACACGTTCACCAAAGACCGCGATATGGCACCGCTTGTGGCGGGCGATCTGGTCGCCTTCCGCTCGGCGGGTGCCTATGGCGCGGTGATGGCGTCGGAATACAATTCGCGGCCCCTGATCCCCGAAGTTCTGGTCATGGGCGATCAATTTGCGGTCATCCGCGCACGCCCGACCTATGAAGAGATGTTGGAACGCGATAGCATCCCTGCATGGTTGTAACCCGTTCGGTCAATCCTCAGGGGGTCGTATGACCCGAAACACCGTGCCCCACACCGCCGCAACCCAGGTTGCGACGCGGCTGAAAACACCTTTGCGCCTGACGGCGGCGGGGCTGTGGGGCGAACGGTTGTGGCGGGCGTTCTGGCCGTTTGTGACCGTGATGATGACCGGATTGGCCCTGTTGATGGCCGGTGTTGCGGCGGTTTTGGCGCCGTATTGGGCGCAAGCGCTGGCCGGTCTGGTGCTGGNGGCCGGNGTCTGGACCCTGTGGCGCGGGCTGCGGGGCTTCACCCGGCCCAGCCACGCCGAAACCCTGGCCCGTCTGGATNCAACCCTGCCTGGCCAACCCATTGCAGCCCTGCTGGATGATCAGGCGATTGGGGCNGATGACCCGGCCTCGGCAGCGATCTGGCAGGCGCATCAATCCCGTATGGCCGACCGCCTTTCGACAGCGCGCGCTGTTGCGCCCGACCTGCGTGTCGCGGCGCGTGANCCNTATGCGTTGCGCCTGATCGCCTTGATAGGCTTGATCATGGCGGCGGGGTTCGGCTCGCTGTCGCGCGTCGCACAGGTCGGGGATCTGATCACCGGCCCCACCGCCCAGGCCGCCATTCCCGCCAGTTGGGAAGGCTGGATTGAACCCCCCGCCTATACCGGTCGGCCCAGCCTGTATCTGAACGACCAGCCCCCCGGGCCGCTGGCGGTGCCGATGGGCAGCCGCCTGACCCTGCGCCTGTATGGCGCGCAAGGAGCGTTGCAGGTCAGCGAAGATGTCTCGGGGGCGACCACATCGGATCCTGCCCGCCGCAGTGTCGAGATCATGCGCAATGGCACCCTGACCATCACCGGGCGCGGCGGGGCCGAATGGCGCATCACGGCCATTGGTGACGTGCCCCCGACGATCCGCCCCGAAGGTGATCTGTCGCGCACGTTGGCGGGCGATCTGCGTCAGGGCTTTATCGCCACCGATGATTATGGCGTCGCCGCCGGTCAGGCGCAGTTCGCGCTGGACCTTGTGGCGGTGACGCGGGCGCATGGGCTGGTGGCGGATCCTGAACCGCGCGCGCCGGTGGTGATCGACCTGCCCATGCCCTATCGCGGGGACCGTGACGAGGTCGCCGAGACCCTGCATGACAACCTGTCCGACCACCCTTGGGCGGGGCTGCCTGTGGCAATGTCCCTGATGGCACAGGACGCAACAGGGCAGACCGGATTGTCGCAGGCCCATCAGATCATCCTGCCGGGGCGGCGGTTCCTGAACCCGCTGGCGGCGGCCTTGATCGAACAGCGGCGCGATCTGTTGTGGACGCGTGAAAACGGCCCTCGCGTGGCGATGATCCTGCGCGCGGTCAGTTATCAGCCTGACGGGCTGTTCCCGCGTGAAACGCAATCTCTGCGGCTTCGGGCCCTGATCCGGCGGCTTGAGATGGGCAATCAGTATCGCCTGTCAAACGCGCTGCGCGATGAGCTGGCCCAGGCGCTGTGGGACATGGCAGTAGAGATTGAAGACGGCGCGCTGGCGAACGCNGCCGACCGCTTGCNCCGCGCGCAGGAGCGGTTGGAAGAAGCCCTGCGTCAGGGGGCCACCCCTGAGGAGCTGGCCGAGCTGATGGACGAACTGCGCGAGGCCATGCGCAACATGATGGACCAGATGGCGCAGAGCCAGCCCGAGGGCCAGCCGCGCGCGCCTGACCCTAATGCGACGCAAGTCACGCCCGAGGACTTGCAGGAGCTGATGGATCAGATTCAGGACCTGATGGAGCAGGGCCGCGCCGAGGAAGCCATGGCCATGCTGGAAGCCCTGCGCGAGATGATGGAGAACATGGAGGTCACCCAAGGGCAGGGCGGCGAAGGCCAGCAATCGCCGGGCGAACAGGCGATGGAGGGCTTGCAGGACACGCTGCGTCAACAACAGGGCCTGTCGGACGAGGCCTTTCGCGACCTTCAGGAACAAAGCAACCCGAACGCGCGCGCCGGGGAAAGCGACGAAAACGTCGGGCGCGATGGCGGCCAGGGCCGTGGTCAGGCGCATTCCGGTGAGGGCGGCGAAGGCGAGGGGGCCGAAAGCCAGGGGGACGGGCAGGGCGGCGAAAGCGGTGACGCACAAAGCCTGGCAGACCGTCAGAACCGCCTGCGTGAAATGCTGCGCAATCAACAACAGGGTCTGCCCGGCGCGGGCACNCCGGATGGACAGTCAGCCCGCGATCAACTGGGCCGTGCGGGCGATGCCATGGAGGGCGCCGAACAGGCGTTGCGCGACGGCGACGTGGCCGAAGCCCTGGACCAACAGGCCGAAGCGATGGAGGCGATGCGCGAGGGCATGCGCAACCTGGACGATGCCATGCAGCAGGAACAGGCGCGCCAACAAGGCCAGCAGGGCACAACCCAGCCGTCACAGAACCCGACGCCGGGTGACCCGCTGGGGCGCGACAACCCGTCGGGGGATGGAATGCAGGACCCCAATGGCCCGCTGGCCAATGGCGAAGATGCCTATCGTCGCGCCGAAGACCTGTTGGATGACATTCAGCGCCGATCCGTCGAACAGGATCGTTCGGCGCAGGAACGTGATTATCTGAACCGACTGCTGGACCGGTTCTAAGCCTCAGGCCTTGATCAGCCGCAATGCACTGCTTTTCACCGCCAGCAAGCCTGCCGCATCAAAGGCTCCGCGTGACAGAACGCGGATGCCGACAAGCAGGGACACCAGCGACTTGGCGGCATGTGTCGGGTGCAGGTCGGTCGATATTTCCCCACGCGCCTGACCCAGCTGGACCATGCGCAGAAAGAATTGTTCAAGNTCAGCCATCACCGCGCGGACGATGTCGCCCACGTCTTCGTCGTGGTTCGGGATCTCCAACGCTGTGTTGATGATCAGGCACCCCTTCCTTTCGATATCCGTCACGCCCTGTGTGATCGCTGTATCAAACAGCGTGGTGATTGCCAGAACGGGATCGTCCAGACCTTCGAGCTGTCGCAGGTTGGGGCGCTGATGTTCGACGTTGAACTGCGTCAGCACGCGTTTGAACAGCTCTTTCTTGCAGCCAAAAGCATTGTACAGGCTGCCCTTGTTGATCCCCATGCCCTTGATCAGATCGGACATGGTGGTACCTTCATAGCCCTTCGCCCAGAACACCATGGCGGCACGTTCAAGGGCTTCTTCGATGCAGAATGATTTTTCCCAGGCCATAGCGTCCGTCCTTTCTGTGATTTCTGATGTGATAGGTAACATATTTATACCATCCGTTCAACTAAATGTGAGATCCGGTTGGCAAGCGGGGAGATAGGGTTGTTTGCTGTAAAATCAAGGTATTCACCTATGCAAAACTTGCAAACCAGACAAAATGCAAAAAAAACTGGCTTAGTGTTGACCGATCGGTCAATGGCTCCTAAGTGGACTGTACCGGGCGGTCAAAATGACGGCTCACACACTCAATCAGGTTAGGAGCCACCCGATGACGGACAGCGTAACACAGGACCCCAGAACGGGTTTCGCCGCGCTTTCGTTGGGGCGGTTTCGACCCAAACTCGGCCATCTGGCCTGATCCCTCCAACCACCCCAAATCAATCTGTAAGGAAACCCAAAATGACACGTTTTACCTCCATCGCTGCCTCCGTCGCGCTGTCCCTGGCCGTTGCCGCCCCGGCATTCGCAAATGATCAACTGGCCAGCGCGGCCGGTGTGGCCTCGGGCGCGTTTTCCAACGGCGAGCTGTCCCAGATCCTCGTGGCTCAGGCTGAAGACGACTACGACCGGGTGGATTTCATCAAAACCTATGGCGGTCTCTCCGGCGCGGCATTGGCGGGCGATGACCGGTCCGGCGCGGGTCACATTCAGCTGGCCCGGACGGCCAATGTGAATCCGGCGGAGTTCACGACCCCCGAGCTGGTCCTTCTGAACGTCGCGATCCGGGACAATGACGACAAAACCGCCCGCTTCTACCTGTCGCATGAAAACCGCGCCGGTGAAGGCTCGCGCAGCTCGGCAGGCCATGTGCAACTGGCCCGTGGGCTGGATGTTGATCCTGCCGCGTACTCAACCAACCAATTGCTGCGCTTGAAAGTGGCGCTGGAAGGCAATGACGATGGGCTGGTTCGCTTCATCCTGAGCCAGGCGTCGTAAGCCGGCGATCAGGACTGGGGACAAGAACTGAGGGGGCGCGATGATCCGCGCCCCTTTTCGTGTCAGGTGCCCACGCAGGGCCGGATCAGTTCGCTGTTTCGCCGCCCGCAATCGTGCCCTGCATGGCTTCGATCGCCGATTTCGCCGCGCCATCCAGCATCATGCGGGCCTTGTCGACAGCGCTGACAAACCCGTCCAAAAGCGGCGCCAGCGCGGGCACGGCTTCGGCCAGTTTCGGGGCCATGATGTATAGGATCACCACCAGCGCGGCCAACGTGATCATGAACAGGAACCCGCGCCGGAACCCGCCACCGCGCCGTTTGCCAATGGTCACGTCCGGGGGCAGGTTGCCCACGTCGTCGCCTGAGGCATCCAGGGTCGAATTGATTTCTTCGATATCGGGCAGCAGATCGCGCCGTGCGCCGGTGCCGTCTTCGACTTCGGGCTCGTCCTCGGGCAATCCGCGCAGGCGGGTCATGCGTTCCTTGACGCGGGCGCGGCGGTCGTCTTCGTCGTCCTCGGCAGTGGCGTCCAGACCCAGGTCCGGCTGGCTTTCCAGTTGCTCCTGCTCATGCGAGCGGTGCTCCATTTCGCGCTCAGCTTCCTGACGCAGGATGTCGCGCACCCCGTCATCCAGACCCTGGGGAATGGGGGCGGGGGTGTCGTCCTGATCTGCCGTGTCGCCCAGATCCAGGCGGTCCTCGGAATACTCGTCGCCGTAATTGTCGTCATAGATCTCGGCCACGGGATCCGGCGTGGCGTCTTGCGCCACATCGTCCTGCGCCACATCATCTTGCACATCGGCCTGCGGGGTCGGGTCGCTTACGGGCGGTACCGTGCCCAGTTCATCGGCCAGGTCCGCGTCACGATCGGGATGTTTCTGGAACCACGCATGTCCACAGCTGGAACATTGCACATCACGCCCGGCGGCAGGCACCACCCGGTCGTCGATCTCATATTGAGCCCCGCAATTCGGGCATACTAGCCGCATCTTTGCCCCCGTATTCGTCGCCCTTTGGGCGTCCGTACCCTGCCTTGATTGGCCGCAGTATGAGCGCAATCATACGGAAAATCAAACCTTTGCAATCGGCGGATTGAAACAAACCCCAACCTGAGGCAAAACTGTTGCGAAAGCGTAACCGGGGATATGATGTGATTGAGCTTGAAGATGTTTCCTATGGCTATGGCGGTGGAACGCTTCTGACCGAGCTCTCGTTAAAGCTGGCGCCGGGGTCTTTCCACTTTCTGACCGGCCCGTCCGGGGCGGGCAAAACAACCCTGCTGAAACTGTGTTACGGCGAATTGCTGGCAACGCGCGGCCGGGTTGCGCTGTTTGATCAGGATGCGCGCGGCCTGACCCGCGACGATGTCGCCCTGATGCGGCGGCGCATTGGCGTGGTACATCAGGATTGCCAGTTTCTGGACCATCTGTCGGTGGCTGAAAACATCGCGCTGCCGCTGACCGTGTCAAATCGCGCCGTTGATCCGGCGGAATTGAACGAGCTGATGAAATGGGTCGGGCTTCAGGCCCAGGCCGGGGCCCACCCGCCCGAATTGTCCGGCGGGGAACGGCAACGCGCGGCCCTGGCGCGCGCCATCATCATGTCGCCCGATGTGATCCTGGCGGATGAACCCACAGGCAATGTCGATTGGGAGATGTCGCTGCGTCTGCTGACTTTGTTGGTCGAGCTGAACCGCATGGGCAAGACCGTGATGATCGCCACCCATGACATGAACCTGATCCGGTCGGCCAAGGCGCAGGTATCGGCGCGGGTGTTGCGGATTTCGGACCATAAATTGCAATTGGCGGGGGCGGATCTGTGAACGCGTATTTGTCCAAAACCCTGCATTTTGTTGCCGGTGACGCCCAAGCCGACCGCGTTGTGCCGCCCACCGGGTTCACCGCCCGCCTGACCGTGTTTGCCGCGGCTGCCATGGCGTTTCTGACGGTCTTTGCGCTGGCCTTGTCGCTGGCGACGGGGCGGTTGGCGGATCGCTGGGGCGACGCGCTGGCGCAAAGTTCAACCATCCGTATTTCTGCGCCTGAGGGCCAGATGGACACACAGATCCTGGCCGTGATGGAGGTGCTGGCCACCACCCCCGGCGTGAAGGATGCCCGCCCCCTGTCGGACGAAGAACAACACGCCCTGCTGGAACCCTGGTTCGGCCCCGACCTACCGCTGGACACCCTGCCGATCCCCCGTCTGATCGAGGTGGTTGAGGACGATGACGGATATGACGCCGCCGGTCTGCGTGCCCGTCTGGCCGGTGAAGCACCCGGTGCGGTGCTGGATGACCACACCCGTTGGCGCGAGCCGCTGGTGCGTGCCGCCGAGCGGTTGCGCGCGCTGGGTCTGGTGTCGATCCTGTTGATCGCCGCCACCACCGCCGTGATGATCACGCTGGCGGCCAGCGCGGCGCTGGCAGCCAACGCCCAAGTCATCCGCGTGCTGCGTCTGGTCGGCGCGTTGGACGCCTATATCGCGCGCGCGTTTGTGCGCCGTTACACCCTGCGCGCCTTGGCCGGGGCCACCGTGGGCACGGTTTTGGGCATGCTCGCGCTGGCCGCTTTGCCCAGTGCGGATGCGGCGGGCGGGTTCCTGACCGGGCTTGGCTTTCAGGGCGCACATTGGCTGTGGCCGCTGACCATCCCACCCCTGACCGCGCTTGTGGCCTTTGCCGCCACCCGCAACGCCGCCATCACCACGTTAAAGGAGCGCAGCTGATGCGAACCGCTTTCCAATGGATCATGTCGCTATTGTTCGTCATCCAGATGTACGTTTCCATGGTTCTCATCGCGCTGTTTTTTCTGCCGCAGATGATGGTGAAACGTGACCGTGTGTTTGTGACCGTTCACACCTATACCAGTTGGGTGCGCTGGACCGCGTCCTGGATGATCGGGCTGAAAAGCGAAATCCGTGGCACGCCGCCGACGGACGAGGTGATCATCGCCTCAAAACACCAGAGCTTTTTTGACATCATCCTGATCACCAATGTGACGCCGCGCCCGAAATTCATCATGAAAAAGGAAATCCTGTGGACCCCGATCGTCGGATATGTCGCCAAAGCGATGGGCTGTGTGGCGGTGGATCGGGGTAAGCGCGGCCAGGCGATCAAGAAAATGGTGGCCGACGTGTCGTCCGGCGCGGTCGCCCCCGGCCAGTTGATCATCTTTCCCCAAGGCACCCGTGTCGCCGCCGGAGCGCATAAGAAATACAAGATCGGCACGGGGGTTTTGTACAAGGAGACCGGACAGCCCTGCGTGCCCGCCGCCACCAATGTCGGCGTGTTCTGGAAACGCCATGGCATCATGCGATACCCAGGTACGGCGGTGATGGAATTCCTGCCGGCGATAGATCCGGGGCTAGAGATGGATGATTTTATGGTCGCGATGGAGACGGCTGTGGAAGAGGGCTCGAACNGTTTGATGGCCGAGGCCGGTTTCGTGCTGGAGGCCCCGCATGAAATTCCTGACAACTGAGACGCTCGAGGCGCTGTATGGCGACCCTGGCGAGGCCGCGCTGGTCAAGGTCGCCGACCGCCTGACACCGACCTATCGCGCCTGGATCATGACCAGCCGGTTCTGTGTCTTGACCACGGTGGGGCCTGAAGGCACCGACGCAACACCGCGCGGCGACGATGGCCCGGCGGTGTTGGAACTGGACCCCCAGACGCTGGCCTTGCCCGATTGGCGTGGCAACATGCGCATCGACAGTCTGCGCAATATCGTGCGCGATGGGCGCGTGTCGCTGATGTTCATGGTGCCGGGGTCAAACAACGTGGTGCGCGTGAACGGAGAAGGCCGCGTGACGGCGGACGCCGACCTCTGCGCCCGGTTTGAAAAGGGCGGCGCGCAGCCCTGCACGGTCACTGTCATCCGCATTCACGAGGTGTATTCCCAATGTGCCCGCGCGGTGATGCGCGCCGGGCTGTGGTCGCGCGATGACAGCGCGGGTCTGCCCAGTGTCGGCGATATGCTGCGCGAGATGACGTCGGGCGAATTCGACGGCGAAAGCTATGATCAGGACTGGGCAACACGGGCGGCGAAAACCATGTGGTAGGGGCCGATTTGACCCACATCATGGCGCTGTGATCCTGTGCCGCTAGACCGGGGTCAGGAGGTGCGCCATGATCTTGTCCCGACGTTTCGTCATTTCCGGAGGGGTTGTGGCCGTGGGCGGCGCGGGTCACAGGGCGCATCGGCCCACCGTCAGGCGATGACAACGCTGCGCGCGCCCTTGCCGAAAACGCCCGACCTGGCCGACCTGACCCGCTTTGCCACGCTGGCCGCCAATGGCCACAACACCCAGCCCTGGCAGTTTCTGCCTGTGCTGGGCGGGCTGCGTATCCTGCCAGATCCACACCGCTGCACGCCGATTATTGACCCGGATGACCACCATCTNTGGGCCTCGCTGGGCTGTGCGTTGGAAGACCTGTCGCTGGCGGCGGCCGCACGGGGGATGGGCGGGGAAACTGCCCTGGTGACAGGGGCTGCCCACGGTCGAACTGACGCCCGGTCCGGCGACGCCCAGCGCGCTGTTTGAGGCCATCACGACCTGCCAGACGACCCGCAGCCAGATCGACAGCTCAGCCGCCATCGCGGTGCTGGTTGCGCCCAGCAACGCTCCGGCGGGGTGGGTCAAGGCGGGCCAAGCGCTGTCAGCGCNTGCAACTTCAGGCCACAGCCGATGGTTTGAAAACCAGTTTNGTCAATCAGACGGTCGAAGAGCCCGGCCAGCGTGCCCAGCTGCAATCGCTGCTGGGGCTGGGTGACCAACGCCCCATTCTGGTGTTGCGGATCGGATGTGGCGCGGCCTTGCCACAGTCCCTGCGTCGCCCAGTCTCACAGGTGTTGAAACGCGCGCCTGCCTGAGCCGGCGGCGCAGCCGATGGCAAGGCATCAAGCGCGCCGTCAGGCGCACATTTGAATTATGCCGCCAGCCCCTTGGAGCCGATTTTCAGGAATTTTTCGCGGCGTTGTTTCATCAACGTGTCGCCGTCCATCTTCTTCATCAAAGCGGTCAGTTCGACCTGCAATGCGCGGCCAACGGCGGCCATGGTGTCTTCGGGCGCGCGTTGCGCGCCGCCCACGGGTTCGGCGATAATGCGGTCGATCACGCCCAGTTCTTTCAGGTCCTGCGCGGTCAGGCGCAGCGCCTCGGCGGCCTCGCGCATTTTTTCGGCATCCTTCCACAGGATCGACGCACAGCCCTCGGGGCTGATCACCGAATAGACCGAATGTTCCAGCATCATGACCTTGTTCGCGGTCGCCAGCGCCACAGCCCCGCCCGAGCCGCCTTCGCCAATGATCACCGAAATGACTGGGCTTTTCATGTTCAGGCTGCGTTCGGTGGCGCGGGCGATCGCCTCGGACTGGCCGCGCTCTTCGGCGCCTTTGCCGGGATAGGCCCCCGTGGTGTCCACCAGCGTGATCAGCGGCAGGCCGAACCGGTCCGCCAGATCCATCAGGCGGGCCGCCTTGCGATAGCCTTCGGGCCGCGCCATGCCGAAATTGCGCAGGATGCGGGTTTTCGTGTCGTGGCCCTTTTCCTGGCCCAGAACGACCACGGGCTGATCCCCCAGACGGGCCAGCCCGCCAATGATTGCCAGATCGTCGGCAAAGTTTCGGTCGCCCGCCAGCGGGGTGAATTCGCTGAACAACGCGTTCACGTAATCCATGCAGTGGGGCCGGTCGGGGTGACGTGCGACCTGGCATTTGCGCCAGGCGGTCATGTCCTTGTACAGCTCGCCCAGCAGGTCCGCGGCCTTTTTGTCCAGTGCAGCGGCCTCTTTTTCGACATCCATTTCCTCGTTTGCCCGCGCCATGGCGCGCAGCTCTTCCGCCTTGCCTTCGATTTCGGCCAGGGGTTTTTCAAACTCGAGGTAATTGGTCATGTCACGCTCCCGCTGTTCACTTGCGTGGATATATGGACCTGACGGCGGGTCAATGCAACTCGTGGCGTGCGGGGATGTGTGAACGCGAAGGAACCGGCCCTGTGCATGCAAAGGCGCCGCCCGCCAATCCAGCCCCGGGCAAAACGCTGGCGGTTTTGTTTTGACGCGATTGTCCGGTCAGGGCCGTCCGCCCCGGCATTCAAACCAGATTGATCCGCGCCCACAAGAGTTCTGTTTTGACAGCCTGCGACCGCGTCGTCACAAACGGCGCAGGAGGTGCCGGGATGCACACAGGACCACACGACAACCTGCGCGGGGCCGCCTGGATGGTGGCCGCCATGGCCGGGTTTGCCGTCGAAGACATGCTGATCAAGCTGGCGGCGCAGCAGCTGCCGGTCGGTCAGGTGATCATCACGTTTGGTCTGGGCGGTCTGGCGGTATTTTCTGCTCTGACCCTGCGGGCAGGACAGCCGATTTTGCACGGTGCAATCCGGTCGCGCGCTATGGTGCTGCGGTCGGTCAGCGAAGTGGTCGGGCGGCTGTTCTTTGCGTTGGCGATTACGCTGACCCCGCTCAGCTCGGCCTCGGCGATCTTGCAGGCAACGCCTTTGGTGGTGGCGCTGGGGGCGGTGGTGTTCTTTGGCGAACATGTCGGATGGCGGCGTTGGGCGGCGATTGCGGTGGGCTTTGGCGGTGTCCTGATGATCCTGCGCCCGGGACCCGAGGGGTTTGACGTTCTGTCGATCCTGGCCGTCATCGGCATGTTGGGCTTTGCCGGGCGCGATCTGGGATCACGTGCGGCGCCCCGGGGCATGTCGAACCTGCAATTGGGTGTGCTGGGTTTTGCCATGCTGACGCTTTCGGGCATCGTGATCCTGTCCGTCACCGGAGGGGCGGTGATGCCCGCGCCCAGCGTTTGGGCGATCCTGGCGGGGATCATTGCGTTTGGCGTGTTCGCCTATAACGCGCTGACCAAATCCATGCGGCTGGGCGATATCAGCGTTGTCGCGCCGTTCCGGTATTCACGTCTGGTGTTGGCCATGGGGCTGGGCGTTCTGGTGTTCGGCGAACGCCCGGACATGTGGACCATTGCGGGCAGTGTGGTGATTGTCCTGTCGGGGCTGGTGTTGATCAAGCGAGGCTGATCGGTGATCAAACGAAGCTGGTCCACGTCATGGGCGGGCGGCGTTTTGTGCGATAAACTTGGCGTATTCAGGGTGCTGGATCGGCCAGCACCCATAGCTGAGGGAGCGTCACATGTTGCGCCGTATTGCCCTTCTTGCCGCCGCCGTTTTCACCTTTGCCGCCGCACCTGTGATGGCCGGGGATTGCACCGGATATGTTGTCGGGGTGAAGCCTGTCAGCCAGTATAACCACAATGCCGGTAACGGGTTTCTGGCCGTGCGCACAGGCCCCGGCACGGGATACAATCAGTTGGGTGAGCTGTATCGCGGTGACGAGATTTCAGTCTGGGATCGGGCTGGCAACTGGTATCGCGTGCAATGCATGTCCGGGCGTTGTCTTGACCCGTATTGGGGTCAGCCAGACCCGAATGGCTGGGTCTATGGTCGCTATCTGAACATCGGCGGCGTGTGCCCATAGCGGTGCCAAAACGAGTTGCTTTCAGCAACGCTTGATACCTCGCGGGGGCAAGCCCCGCTCAGGGTTGGGACGTGGGGCGGGCTTTGCGGCCCGCCCCGGACG
>JGI24724J26744_10001148_pt1 | contig 18380 bp, 24 predicted proteins | sample Cruoilmetagenom7_FD_26744 | JGI IMG/M metagenome (IMG submission 26744) | reverse complement strand
CTCTCAATACATATCAATTATATTATTGAAAAATAATTAAATTGGTACCTATATTACTGATTAAATAAGATTATTGCAAATATAAGCTTATTGTTTTAAAATTATATAACAGATATTTATCTTTATAAGCTATAATTATTAAATACAATTAATTGTAAAAATTCTCCTGATGAATTTGAAGTAAATAGCCATATTTCTTAATAAAAAAATTAATTTTTTATTTCTAGCCCTTTTTAAGTGATTTTTCTATACTTTTATGAAACTTTATTCTAAAAAGTATAAGGAGTTAAAGATGAATAAAATAATAGAACAGGGGCCAGCTGGGTATATGCCAGATTCGGCACCATCCATGGGAGTAGAGCTTTCACCTGAAGGTAAGGCTTTACTTTATGGTAATATTGTCAGTGAAGAAGAGGCAATGAGAGATGCTGCGAAAGCATTACTGACTGAGGATAATCCAACGATTTTCCCTGGTCCTCAAGTTTTATGGGACTGGAAAGACGATGTCGCTGATAAAGCTGCAGCTATATTAGAACTAGCATCTGAAATTCCAAACTGTAAGATTATCCCAATGCCGGATTACAGACCAAAATATCCAAAAATTGATGTTAAGGCTGAGATCAATCCAAATCACCCAAATCTTACAATTTTAGATAATAAAATCAAAGCTTGTATCTTTGTAGGTGTTCACTGTCACTATGCAAATCTTTCACTAAGAATGATTCGTGCCGGTGCAGACTGTTACACGATTGCACTATGTGCTTACATGGGACACGAAGAAGCTATGGCGTCAATTAGAGATCTTCATGCATCAAGTATTCTTAAGTTCAGAGATATTGTTATCGAAGAAAGAAATAAACTAGGCATTGAGTGGACACCTACTCTTCCACCTGAGAATCCATCTTTAGAAAAAGAGGATTTCAGCACATTATCACCAGCTGATTATGGCGAGTACAGAAGTCTCATCATGACAAGAAAAGGTGAGCATGTTACTGAAGTTGAATAAAGGAGATATTAGATGAGTGCAAATGAAAGACCAATATTAGAAAAAAAATTAGTTGACATTAACTATATGTTAAAAGAAGCACCAAGAGAAAAGAACTTTATTACAGGTGCTCAAGCGATGTCAGAAGCTGTTAAAAGAGCAAATGTAGATATGGCTATTGCGTATCCAATTACACCACAATCAGAGGTAATGCACCTTGTTGGTGATATTTATGCACAAGGTCACATTAAAGAGTACTACAGAGCTGAAGAAGAGCTTGGTACAATGTCAGCAATCGCTGGTGCTGCTCGTGCAGGTGTACGTCTATTTACAGCAACTTCAGGACCAGGTTTATTACGTGGTTTAGAAGCAATCGTTTCTTGGCCAGGTCACCGTGTACCTGCTGTTCTTGGAATTTTAACTCGTGTTATTAATGCACCGTTATCAATTCAACCAGACAATATCGAAATGGCTTATATGATGCATTGTGGTGCAGTAATGTTACATGCTGAAAATCAGCAAGACACATTTGACTACACACTAGCAGCATTTGCTATTACTGAAAAAGTTGATGTTTATGTTCCAGTTGCTGTTGCTACAGAAGGTTTCTTCGTAACACACGCAAAAGGTTATGTTGATATGCCATCTGAAGAGTTAGCTCTTCCTGCATTCGACCCAATCGCTGCTCCTGTTCCTGCTATGGATAATGAAACTCCACCAGCAAGAATTCAAAGAGATGCTCCAGTTCAAAAGTCAAACTTTATGAGTTACTTAATTCACGCAGTATGGCAACAAGAGATCTGGGATTCAAATAGTCGTGCAATGAAGTACATCTATGAGTATCTTGGTGGACCAATCGAAGTTCTAAACCCTGAAGCTGATGTATTTGTTGTTGCATCTGGTTGTGCTGCTGCACAGGCTAGAGAAGCACATAGATACTCACAAGAAGATGGTTTAAGCGTTGGACTTATCAAAGTAAAAGCTATTAGACCATTCCCGGTTGATGAAATTAGAGACGCAGTAAAAAATGCTAAGGCACTTATTGTTCCTGAGCACAATATTATTGGTTGGTTANCTAAAGAAGTTAAAGCATCTATTCCTAATGGTGGAATTGTTGTAGAAGGTCCAAGAGTATANGGTGGTATGACACTTCCAGTTGAGTTAATTATGAAAGAAATTCATACNGCTCTTGGATTANAATACGATCTAAAATTATAAAAAAGGAGATAGAATGAGTTTAAAATATATAACTCCNGCAGAGAGATTTAAAAGGTATNTACCAAAAGATTACGTAGAACTAGTTGATTACGGTCCATTTGGAAAGACACAAGAACAAGCTGGTCCAGGAAACATGGGACAGTTCAAAGAGCTAATCGAAGAGCACCCAATGTGTTCTGGTTGTTGGATGGCATATTACATCAGACTAATTTTTGCTTCACTTCCATGTCCGGAAGAGACAGTAACTCTTGGTACTGCTGGTTGTGGTCGTCTTGCGATCTCTCAAGCTGCNGTTCCATTTATTTATGGTAACTACGGTGACCAAAATGCTATGGCATCAGGTCTTACTCGTGCATTCGCTCTTAGATTTCCTGATAAGAAGAAAGATGTTATTACTATCGCTGGTGATGGTGGTACAATGGATATCGGTTTCTCTATGACTATGCACTCATGGATTCGTGGTGAAAAATTCACTACAATCATGCTTGATAATGAAGTTTATGGAAATACTGGTGGTCAAGAGTCTGGTATGTCTCCTAAGGGTGCTGTACTTAAGATGGCTCCACTTGGTAAAAAAGGTGAGAAGATGCCTGCAACTGACTTAGCGAAAGCTGCTGGTTGTGTGTATATCGTAAGAATGTCACCTACTAACATCAAAAAAGCTGCAAAAATCATCAGAAGAGCGATCTTTGTTGCTAGAGAAGTTGGTCCTACATTTATTCACGCTTACACTTCATGTAATATTGAGTATTCAATTCCTACTGAAGATGTATTTGCAGATGCTAAAGAAAAAGAGAAAACTCGTTTTCAATTTGATGAGTATATGACAGATGCAGCGAAAGAAGTAATTGAACGTGTAGAAGCTGAAGAAAAAGAAGCTAGAAAAGCTAGAAAAGCAGAGGCGGTAAACTAATATGGCTGAGAAAAAAAGATATAATATGAGAATCTCTGGGCTTGGTGGACAAGGTGTTGTTACCACAGCTCACATTCTTGGTGCGGCAATGGATAATGCAGGTAAATATGCATCACTTGTACCATTTTTTGGTTCAGAAAAAAGAATGGCACCTGTTGAGGCTTATGTTAGAGCTTCTACAGATCCAATCTATGAAGTTGGTGAAGTTGTTTATCCGGATATTATTTTAATTTACCATGCACAAGTTGTTACACATGGTAAATCATATACAATGCCTTTCTATACTGGTCTTAAGCCAAATAGTTTAATTATCATCAATACTGATGCACCTGTTCTTGCTGATGAAGACCTTAAGGTACTTAAAGAATTAAATGCAAAAGTTGTTCAATTTGATGCTACTGCTCTAGCGATGAAAATTGCTGGTACTGAACTTGCAACAAATATGGCAATGATGGGTATGCTTCTTGGTCTTACAAAACTTGTAACGGAAGAGAATATTGAAGCAGCGGTTAAAGAGAGATTCCTAGGAAACTCTTTTGTTGCTTCTGGTGGTACTGCTGCTCTTGACTCTGCTATTGAGAAAAAGTTTAAGAAAAAAGAGCAACTACTTGCAAAAAATATGGAAGTTATCAATAAAACATTTGAGATGGCTGACTCTGTTGATATGACTACTGACGACTTAGTTGTTCAGTTTGATGTGTAAAAGGAATAATTAATGTATTATATAGCAAAAGTTGATGCTAGTAAATGTGCTGAGTACAAGTGTAATACTTGTACACTCTACTGTCCAGAAGCAAACACGTTGATGTTTGATAAAGCTGGGAATACATCTTGGGTAGATGAAGACAGATGTAAAGGTTGTGCACTTTGTGTGTACGTATGTACTGACATGCTTGATCGTAATTGTATTACGATGGAAATGCCTCACGCATCAGGAGAGTAAACTCTTCACTAGATGGTTTAAACACCATCTAGTCACATAATAAATTGATAATTTCTATCTATCTGGTTTAAGCCTAGAGAGATATTCTGAGTTTATTATTTTTAATAAATAAAGTTCGATTTTTTTTCAAATGTTAATTTTAGAGAATCTCGTTAAAATACGCAAAAAAATTTAAAGGATTCTAGTGAAAATAACAGTAGAAAAGATAGATGATATAAACTTCGTTATGAGTGGTAATGTAGATAATAGTGTAATTCAAGATAAAGTCTCTCAACTCAAAAAAGAAACCTCTAAAGATGAATCTAACGATAAAGATATCGAACAGAATGCAGCAGGAGAAGCATTTAAAGAGTTTATCGATGCTGGAATTAAAGAAGCTGGAATTGCTGTAGAGACTCTCCTAGGTCAGCCAGCACTTAAAAAGTATGAGCAACAAGAGGATAGTCTATATTTTGAAGTAGAGCTATCAACTAGCCCTGAGATTAATGTAGACATAGACTACAAAGATATAATACCTAGCTTCACAAAACCAGTAGCTAACCCAAAAGAGGTAGAGACTAAACTTGAAGACTTTGCAACAAAACAAGCTCCCTTTGTGAAAATAGAGACACCAAAACCTGTTGAAGATGGCGATGTTACTATTATAGATTTTAAGGGTTACATAGATGATAAAGAGTTTGAAGGTGGTAGTGCTGAAAAGTTCAACCTTAAAATTGGTTCTAAGTCATTTATCCCTGGATTTGAAGAACAACTCATCGGTATGGAGTATGGAGAAGAGAGAACTATAACAGTTACTTTTCCTAAGGATTATCAATCAGAAGAGTTAGCTGGTAAAGAGACTAAATTTATTGTTAAACTTCACGAAATTCAAGAACAGAGAGCTGAAACTCCTGATGATGCTTTTGCACAAAGAATACTTAGTGATACAACAGCTACTCTTGATACTCTCAAAGAAAAACTAGCAGAGCAGATCACATCTGAAGAAGTTTCAAAAATTTACATGGCTGAACTTAAGCCAAAAATCATACAGGGCTTACTAGAAAAATTTGATTTTACACTGCCAAATAATGTAGTAGAACAAGAAATAGATGCAAAAGTAAGCGAAAAATCAAGATCTTTTAGCGAAGAAGAACATAAGATGTACCAAGAAGACAAAGGCAAGTTTATGGAGCTTAGAGAATCTATAAGAGATGAAGCAAGAGCCAGTATCAAAACTGCACTTATTGTTGAAGCTTTAGCGAAAAAAGAGGGTGTTGATGTTCATGAGCAAGAAGTACATGCAGCACTTGGTTATCAAGCTATGATGACTGGTCAAGATGCACAAGAACTGGTACAATACTATGAAGACAACAACCTAATACATTCAGCAAAAATGGGACTTACTGAAGATAAACTATTTGGTATTATGCTTGGATTTCACCAAGGATAAGTAAGACTTAAGCACTGTGAACAATATAGATGAGAGTTGGATTGAGATACTTCTAAATTGGGCAGATAAAAATGCTATTCCTGATTTAGAGTGGATAGAACATGACTCTTATCTAAAAGGTGGATACTTTAGAGGTTTACCAAGGGATACGGAGAAGTTACTTAATTTAACAACACTCAATCTTCTTGGTTCTCAACTCACTGAGTTGCCAACAGAGATATGCAATCTTACTAATTTAAACAGCCTCTATCTTTTAGGAAATCAACTCACAGAATTACCAATGAGGATAGATCAGCTCATTCATCTTGAAGAGCTTTATCTCGCAGGAAATTGCTTAAGTGAATTACCAAAGCAGATAGGCTCTCTCAAAAACTTAAAACTTCTTCTTTTACAAGAAAATCAAATTAAGACACTCCCTAAAGAGCTTGGAAATCTTCTGAGTTTAACAACTTTAGAACTAGGTAGTAATCAGCTTACATCTCTACCAAAAGAGATAGGAAAACTTACAAGTTTAACTAAATTAACTCTTTGTAAAAATAGGCTTACTAAATTACCCCTAGAGATAGAAAACCTTCTGAATTTAAGAGAAATTGATTTTGTTTACAATAGATTAAAATTTGAAAAAGAGCATATAGCGTGGCTAGAAGGTTTAATGGCTCAAGATTGTGAAGTCTCTATATAGTTTTAAAATAAAAACAGTTTTATAAAGAATAACTACTTTATTATACTGCTTCATTTTGAGTTTGATTAGCTATACTCCCGCAAATAAATTTTAAAAGGATAATCATGTATGTAGTAGAGATGGAACATGAATGTGGATGTTTTAAAAAGAGTGAATATGCAAGTGAAAAATCATTTGGGACTCAAAAAGATGCATACAACTATGCAAATATACTAGCAGAGCTTATGAATGAAGAGTTCTGTTCAACACATCTATTCAGTGCTCAAAAAACAGAGAGTGATGGATTTGTGATTAGAGTAGTAAATAACCCAAATGCAGCTTCAAGCTGTAGTGATGGAAGTTGCAGTACAGATGATGCTTCTATGGTTGATGATAGTTGTAGTAGCGGAAGTTGTGGCTGTCAATAAGGTTTATTACATATATTATCTAATTCCATGTTTCTTGCTATAATTTCATATAAATATTATCTTTTGTCTTATTTAGACTTATATATATAGATGATATACAAGAAAGGATGAAGAATAGAACTTCAAAATAATATTACAAGAGAAAACCTTAGGGTCTTAATGACTACATTTTATAAAAAAGCTATAGTTGATGAAGAGATAGGTCCTTTTTTTACAAATGAACTTGGTCATGATTTAACAAGTGAAGATTGGATTGATCACATAGATCTTTTAGCAGACTTTTGGTTGGCTAAACTTTTAGGAGAAGATACTTATATTGGAAACTTTATTGGTGCTCATATTAAGCTTCCACATATAAGAAGGGAAAGCTTTACAAGATGGATAGAACTTTTTTCAGCAACAGCTGATGAGATCTATACAACTGAGCTTTCTAAACTCTTTAAGAAAAAAGGGGTACAGTTTTCTAAAGAGTTTATGAGTTCTCATCTCGAAACTTAAATAAATACTAACTAATAAGGACACTGATGAGTATAGATAAAAAATGGAATATACTTTTTATAAAAGATGAAATGTCAATGTTTGACTTAACTACTAAAATGTTTGACATACTCTTTAAAAAGGTAGATATATCTTCATCTAAAGAGGAATCTCTGGAGCTTTTTAACAGTAATCAGTATGATATTGTCATTGGAGACTTAAGTGTAAAGCCCGAAGGTGTTGCCTTTTTAAAACAGCTTAAAGACATAGAAACTGAACAGACAATATTTGCTTTAGTATCACCCAAAGATACAGATAAGCTGTTTTCAATTTCAGACTTGGGGATTAATGCTTTTGAATTGATTCCAACGCAGTTTGATCAGGCATTAGAAGCAATTGCTGAATTTAATCCTTACGAAAGAAATTTTGGCAATAATTAGATAAAGGAAAGAGATGGAAAAGATAGATGCTCTACTAAAAAAATATAATAACTTTAAAGATGCTCAAATAGATTCGATACAACAATTAACGGATACTTCAAAACTTCTTACTCTTGTCATACAAGACGATGATGGGGAAGAGGTAGAGAGAGTCAAGATTGAGTTTAACAACATAAAAGAGTCAAAAATTCTAGCTAACCATGTTCTTCCATTTCTCGATATGATGAGTGGNATNACTATTATTGAAGAACACGGTTTATATGGTTTTGCAGTAGGAAGTGGTACTGCAATGTTACATGTACATAGTGCACCGATGTATATAATATCTTCGGATATTAAAATAGATGAATAGTTTAAAACAAAGAGGATAATATGAGTTTACAAGAAGATTTTAAAAGTATGACATTAGTTCAAAGAATAAATGAAATTGACAAGGTCATGGAAGAGAATATAAGAGAGTTTTTAATCAAAGANAATGGTGACATGGATCTCATAAATGTAGTAGAAAAAAATGGTCTTATTTTTGTATATATAGAGTTTCAAGGGGCATGTGTATCTTGTGCATCTGCTGGTGGAACACAATCCTCAATAGAGAATATTTTACAAAGAATGCTTTCACCTGATATAAGAGTTGTAAGTATATAATTAAGGTTGCCCGTTAAACTTCCACCTGGTAAGTCTTGGCAACCATTTTAATCTATNCAAACAAATCACTTGTTTGTGGATTTTTCTCTTGATATTTTACTATGTACGAACATTGAGCTACAGCTTTTTTATCTGCTTTTTTAATCTCTTGTAGTACCTCTTCTAAGAGTGTTCTCGCAAGACCTTTTCCNGCTAGCTCTTCTGGTACTATTGTATGCGTTAAATGCATATTTCCATTTTGATCATCATATGTAATATATGCTACATNNCCATCTATGTGGTACTCATATTTACATTCATCTGCATTGTGAACTAATGTATAAGACATTATTTTCCTTTTATTTTTATCAGCTATTTTATCGTTATATATTTAAAAATTTCTAAACTTTTTAGATATAGCCAATCTGTATTATATTATCTAATTACTCAAATAGGATTGAAACCTTTAAGTAGACCTAAAAAATGAATCAGTTTAGATGTTTAATTGTCAATTTTAACAATTTTATCTAAAATACGAAAAATTATTATGAGGTATTGATAATATGTCTACTAAAGAAACATCACGTTATTTAGAGTTACAAATGCAAGAACTTAAAGAGTCTCATGCGCTAGATCAAGAAGAGAACTCTACTCAAAAAAGTACTCAAGAGAATAACAAAAAAGATAACAGAGATAAAAATGCTGAGATTGCAAAACTATATGATGATGCAGCAGAATATGAAGCGGATTTGAAAGGTTTTGAAGAAGAGCTAGAAATCGTCAATGCAAATGAGCTTAAAGATATTGCTGCAGTGCTACAAAAGAGTTTTCCAGAAGAAGATAGAGATTATGCAGAAGAATTAGACAGTGTATTGAAAATTGCTTGGACACATTATGTTGAAGTAGAAAAAACACATCCTCAAGAGCAGTTAGAGCTTATTAAAGAGACAGAGTTCTGTGATGTAGTGGAGAAGTTAACTGCTGCCTACCCTGAGTATGAAGGAGACTTTGAAACAGATATAAGAGAGATTTTAATAAAACGATGGGAGATGCTTATCTCAATTAAACAAGCACATATTAAAGAAGAATTAGCAGATATGAAAATTCTTGGTCTAAAACCAAAGTATGTAAAAAGAGTTTATGAACAATACCATGGTCTCGTTAAATAGGTTTTAGCCTAGAATTCAATCTTATTTATTTTGTATGAAAGAGAGCCTCATCCAAAGAAAAGTCTTTTAGCTTAGCACTTACCCATTGGTGTTCTTTGGAGTTTTCATCAAAATAGATATAAACCCCTTCTCCATCTTCATCATTTTGCAGAAGTATTCCCTCACTATTTTCATTTGCCCATGTAGCTAAAGACTCATACTCAACATACTCTTTTTGTAAAACATAGCTTTGCAGTGTTATCTCTTTTTCTAGAGAATAAAAAAGAAACCTTTTTGATGCTATTTCATCTATCTTCACTTCAGAGATAGAGTGTACATGGTACATGTTATATCCAAAATGTTCTAAAAAATCTGATAAAAACTCATCCATCCATGTGAGTACCTGCTTCATACACTTAGATGTTCCAGGATCAGTGTTATCTCTATCTAGATATGATGTATTATAGTCCTTGCATATATTGCTGTAGTCTATTCCAATGCCTACTTTTTTCATATTAAGCTTCTTCTATTACTTTTACTTCATCTCCAAGCTTAATTCCCCCATACTCAAGAGGAGATATAAAGAGACCACGTTTTCCATGAATGAGTTCAGGAAGTTCTGGTGCAAATGCATATAAGTAACGGTAATCCTCACATGATCCATTTACTTTAAAAAGCATATCACCTATCTCAATAACTGAACCCGCTTTAAGGTGATAAAGATCAACATCTACATAGATATCTTCCATCAAAAGACCTCTTTCAAATGCAAGTTCAGCATCTTCTATAATGTCATAACTCTTTTTTGAAACAAGAACCATCTGATGTTCAGAACCATTTTCATAATCTCTACTGCCTATGATTCCATTTTCATCACAGTCAATATCTTCAACTCTCATACGGTGGCCTGAGCGCATCATATCAGGCATAGTCATATATAGTGTTAAAACTTTTCCACTTGTCATTTGTTGTCCTTCATTACTTATAAAAATTTAAATGATATTATCACATTTTATCTGTTGTCATACTACTCTCTTAAATTAGGCAAATAAAATAATAATAAATTAATAGGAAGCCGGAATCACTGCCTAAAATAGTGTTTAATCTTTCTTATTGGTTAACTATAGGTGTAAAAGCTTTTGTACTTACACTTACCTTTTGACCAATTTTGAGCTGCTTTGACTCTTCACTGCTAATAACTACTTCTACAAGCTGCTCGGATATAGAAATAATAGCAATGTAGATAACGTCTACTTTTACAATATCAAGAAGTTCACCCTCAAATGAGAACTTTTGTGAACCACTTGTTTTTAAAAGCACATCTTTTGGCGAACCGTCATTTACAACTCTTCCTAAGTCTAAAACAACTACTCTTGCTGCTAGTCTGTATATCTCACTAGCATCATGACTTACCATTACTGTTGTGGTATCAAACTCTTCATGTAAGACTTTTATCTCACGCTGAAGTTTTGTACGCATCTGAGCATCTAAAGCAGAGAGTGGCTCATCCATAAGAAGTAGTTTTGGTCGATTCATCATCGCACGGCAGAGACTTACTCTCTGTTTTTGTCCACCACTTAAAGTGTTTGGAAGTCTATCTCTTAGTTCTATAAGTTCTGTTATCTCAAGCAGACGTCCTGCTAACTGTCTATCTTTTACAACGTAAAGTAGATTTTCTAAAACACTCATATTTGGAAAAAGGGCATAGTCTTGAAACACAAAACCGATACGGCGTTTTTGAGGAGGAAGTGAGCCTCTAGCATTTTGCCATACTTCACCATCTACTTCTATAATTCCATCTGATTTTTCAAGTCCTGCTAAGATTCTCAGCAGTGTTGTTTTACCACTTCCACTTTTACCACTTAAGGCTATAAATTCACCATTTTGAATTTCAAATTTTACTTTTAACTCCATATCTCCATTACTACCGTGAAGTTTTTTATTTATATCTATCTTTATCATGAAAAACTTCCAACTTTTTTATTATGTTTTGCATTAAAGATATAAACACTCAGAAGAACTATAAAACTCATCAGAACCATAATCCCACTATAAACGTGAGCAGACTCATAATCCATAATCTCCACAAACTCATAAATAGCGACTGAAGCTACTTTTGTCTCACCTGGGATACTTCCACCAACCATCAAAACAACTCCAAACTCTCCAACAGTATGTGCAAAAGTTACAATCACTGCTGTAATAACAGCCGGCTTTATATTTGGAAGAGCAACTTTAATGATAGTTTTAAATTTACTTTTTCCACTCACGTAACTCGCTTCAAGCATATTTTTGTTTATACTCTCAAAACCGCTTTGGAGTGGCTGTACCATAAAAGGGAGTGAGTAAAAACAGCTTGCTATCACAAGTCCTGTAAAATTAAAAACAAGTTTAACTCCAAAAGTCTCTTCAAAAAATGCACCAATTGGAGAGTTTACAGATAGTGCCCAGAGTATATAAAAACCTATAACAGAGGGAGGCAAAACAATAGGAAGTGCTGTTATTGCTTCAAGAACCGGTTTTGATTTTGACGAAGTTTGAGAGAGGTACCAAGCCAGTGGCATACCTAATATAAAAAGGATTATAGTTGTCAAACCTGCCAGTTTAAAAGAGAGTATAAATGGAGTTAAGTCTAGTGTTTGGAGTATTTCAAGCATTAATAACCTCCTGTATTGACAGATCATTTGCTTTAATCATCACTAAAACACTCTCCCCTGCTTTTAACTCCATCTTTAAAGCTAACTCTTTAGTTATTATTGATTCAAAAACTACACCATTAACCAGTAGTTTCACACTACTCAAAAGTTCACCATTTTCACAAGACTGAACTACTGCGTTTAGTTTGTTAGAGTAACTAATATCTCCATAAAATTCTTTAACGATTGTTATATGGAATGGCTTAACATTCAACACAACCTCACGTCCCACTTGCATCTCATCATTTAAATCCAAACTCATCATCTTTAAAGTTGTACCAGCAAAATCAAAGCTTACTATATTTAAACTATCTACACTTTGAATCTCAGTGATAGTTGCATTCATCATACTCATTTAACTATATACCCAAAATCTTTAAATATTTTTTTTGCTCTCTTGCTCTGTAAAAAATCATAAAAAGCCTTTGCTTCAAGACTCTCTTTTGCATCTTTTAAGAGAACAAGCCCCTGCTCTATCGGCGTGTAATATTTTGAATTCACCTCAACCCAATTAACACCCTTTTTATATCTTGACATCTTAGAGCTATAGAGTGCAGACTTTGCGATAAGTCCAATATCAGCAGCTGTGTTTGTGTATGCTACTGTTTGTGAAATAGACTCTCCATAAACAAACTTACTCTTTATCTTTTCATAAATCTTGGCATTTTTTAGAGCCTCACGTGAGACCATTCCATAAGGTGCTGTTTTTGGATTTGCGATAGCTATAGTTTTTATTTTTTCATCAAGAAGTAAATTCAAACCCCCTGAGAAATTCTGCTTTTTAAGGCTCAGCATTACAAGTGAACCTTCAGCATAAACAACTGGCTCAGTGATAGCTATTTTGTCTCTATATAAAGCTTCAGGGTATTTCATATTTGCAGACATAAAAAGCATATAGGGAGCACCGTTTTTTATCTGAGCTGTAAGTTTTCCACTACTTCCCAAAATAACGTTTATTTTTGTATCTGGATGAGATTTTTTAAACTCTTTTTTTAAATCCTCTATCGCATAGCTCACATTTGCAGCAACAGCTACATTAATAGTCGCTGCTTGAAGTGTAAAATAAGTTAGAGTGAATAGTAGAAGTAGTCTCATTATANACTTTCTTTAAAACAGGTAGTTGACTTCAAAACGAGCATCCAAATCATTAAACTCATCATTATCGATATAGTCAACATAACCAAGTCTTAAACGCCACTGCATATCAACTATACTCGGTATATTTTGAACAAACCCTATATAGTAATACATCTCATCCTCATTTTGCTCTTTATCTTGATCAAAATCACTGTAAAGAATTGATGCCTGAATAAACATATCTTTATAAATACCTTTTTTATTACCATTTCTAACTAACTCTAAACGATAGCTTTTAGTATTTGCTTTCCAGTTATATCTTGCCATTGAACGTGTATATCCAGCTGTAGGAAATCCTCGCCATGGAGTTATTAGATCTGCTTCATCAAGTATATTTGTATATCCCAGATTTACTTTATAGTTGTCTACTTTTGTTACAACTCTCGCTGCAATCATCTGTGCATCAAGTGAGTTTATGTCTCTGTAACCTGTTGCACTTAAGCCTTTTGAGTACGAGGCTCCACCAACTTTACCTGCTCCGTTGTCAAACTGTTTTATATAACGTATACCAGGGGCGACACTAAAGCCATCAAAATTAATTTTATAATTTGCTTCTAACATTATTTGAGAGAGGAGTTCAGGCACTACATAAAAAGAGGTGTCCAGTTTCAAGTCTTTTATAGTAGTGTTTTTAAAGTCACCAACTATCANTGGTGCATCAGTAGGTTTGCCTCTACTCTTTAAAGCTGTATATGTCAAACCTTTATGCATTCCAGAGTCATCATTTCCATTCCAGTTTGGCTGAAGAGATGAAGTAGCATTAGCATCTCCATACATTAAGGTAGAGTGAGAAGATGTATGATCACGAAGTTTTTGCTCATAAAGATACGCTAATTTTATTTTACTATCTGGAACTATTTTTGTGTTCACTACTAAGCCATCAAAGGTATTTGGAATCATTTTTGTGTCATTTGATTTTGTATAAAATGTCTCTACTAACTGGCGACCTAAAATCAATTCTGTTTTAGCAATTCCACTGTAACGCAGATAAGCCTGACCAACAACTGCCATATAAGAGTCATCATCATTTACATAATCAAATCTGCTAATCACGTCTTTACCTTTTTTTAGGTTTGCTACATCATCATTATCAATATCAAAAAATGCTTGTGAGAAGTAGAGTCCGGCTCCAATATCAAAGTCACTTAAAGTAGCACTTTTTAATATTAGTGAGCCACCTAAGCCACTTATAATATGGTCAGAGTGAGAAGAGTCTTCATTTTTAAAAGTATTGTAAAAAGTATTTGAACGCAACCTACCGTAATACTCACCCTCAGTGAACATCTCTGCAAAACTATCAACAGAAGAAGGTGTAACATAATAAACCTCTTGAGCATTTGTTTTTAATGCTCGTTTTACTTGTGATTCAGCAGTATCAGCACTAAGAGAGAGTGTACTTAATATTCCAAAAACTATTCCAACTCTAACCAACTTATCTTTCACACAAAACCCTCTTTTACAAATTATCAAAATTATAGCATTATATAATTTGAAACTGCTAAAAAGGTCTTAGACACTATACTTCTTGGTTTAATATTGAGTACCCTGCTTCATACATAGCCTTATCAACTATCTCTATAGCTGCCTGCATAGTTTGTTGAGAAATCTCTGGGAGTTCACCACCCCATATCTCCTCGGCTTGAGCAAATCCAAGTAGCATTCCCTCACGCCCTGCACGCATTCTATCTTCATCACCACCTGCGCCATTAATAACAAAATTTGCAATTCTCTCTGAGGTCTGCGTTACTCCAAAAAGTCCATCTTCACTTACAAGCTCTGCTGCTTCATCTTGTGATAACTCCCCAATTGGTTTACCTTCGTAGCCTATCCCACTCAGAAAGCTTTGAAAATCTTCATAATTTTTTGTAACCTGATCTTCCAAACTCATGATATTTGCTTGAATAGAAGTAGAGTTGAACATCATCGCATTAGCATTATCTCTTATCTGCGTTCTTAACTCCTCAGCTTCATCTTTAGAAATCTTCTCACTGAAATTAGTCTTTATCTCTTTGGAATGTACCTCTTCAACACGTATTTTAGCATTCTCACTTGCATTTATATTAGGCATATGTGACCTTGCGTTTTCATTTATATTTACATTCATAACAGCTCCTTTAATAGCCTACTATTTAGTGTTATTAACATCGGCACATCAACGTTTTTATTTAAATAGCACAACTATGTTTGATTTATATTTTTTTTAGGGTATACTTCTCTCGATGAAAAGATGAGGCTCGAGTTCATCTTTAGTGTGTGATTTTGTAATTTTGCTCAATTGTTACCTAAAGACTCTCCAATTTTTGACTCCACTTCTCAAGAAGTGAATTTTATACTAAAAGGTATTACAATGGCAGAATTACAAGACGGCAAGATTAAATGGTTCAACGATGAGAAAGGTTATGGTTTCATAGAGCAAGATAACGGTGGAAAAGATGTATTCGTACATTTCCGTCAAGTTAACAACCCAGATGGTGGACGTGTTTCACTTGCTGATGGTCAACGTGTAACTTTCGAAGTTGGTGAAGGTCAAAAAGGCCCTCAAGCTGAGAACGTAACTCCACTTTAGGTTTTACACACACTTTTACAGGCTTCTTGCCTGTAATCTTTACTCTACTTTTTTAAAACTCTCAAACACTCATTTGCAATTTCTAACTCTTCATTAGTTTTAATAACTAAAGATTTAATTCCACTAAACATTTGCAACGCTAAAACTTTTTCTCTAATATACGTAGAATTTTCACCAATTCCACCACTAAAGACAATAGCATCAACTTGACCCAACAGTGCCATATAAGCGCCAATATATTTTTGTATTCTTCTTATCATCATATCTAAAGCTAATTTTGCTTTTTCATCATTAGAATTAAGAATATTTCTAACATCATTCTCACCACAGATACCAAGAAGTCCAGACTCTTTGTTTAAAGTCCTGTCAACCTCATCAACACTTAAACCTAGTTCTCTTTGCATATACAAAACTATAGCAGGATCTATATCTCCACTTCTACTTCCCATTATAAGACCTTCAAGAGGGGTAAAGCCCATAGAAGTGTCAATACTTTTACCATTCTCAATAGCACAAGCACTCGCACCATTACCGAGATGCAAAGTTATAAGATTTAACTCATTTATATCTTTATCTAAAATCTTTGCAGTTTCTTTTGAAATATATGCGTGAGAAGTTCCATGAAATCCATACCTTCGTATATTATGTTTTTCATACATCTTATAGTCTAAAGCATAAAGGTATGCCTCTTTTGGCATCGTTGCATGAAATGCAGTGTCAAACACTGCAATATGAGGAGTATTGGGAACTTTTTTCTGTGCTACTTTAATACCCTCTAGATTGGCTGGATTATGAAGTGGTGCTAAAGTGGACAGTTTATCGATGATATCTAGAACTTCACCATCTATCAACACCGACTCGCTAAACTCCTCTCCACCATGAACAACTCTATGCCCTATCGCATCCAGTGATGAGAAATCAATATCTATATTTTCTAAGGCTTCATGATGATTATTAAACACAGCGCCTTCTTCCCCAATATGTTCAATATTTACAGATTTTAATATCTCTTGCGTTTTCATATCAAAGAGTTTAAACTTTAAAGAGGAACTTCCTGCGTTTATGACAGCTATTTTCATGAGTCTTGTCCTGCTTGAATAGCAGTAATGGCAATAGTATTTACAATATCTGCCACTAAACAACCTCGACTTAAATCATTAACTGGTTTATTCAGTCCTTGAAGAATTGGACCAATTGCCACTGCATCACTTGAACGTTGAACTGCTTTGTAAGTATTGTTCCCTGTATTTAAATCTGGAAAGATAAATACACTTGCCTTTCCTGCTACTTTAGAATTTGGAAGTTTTTTTGATGCTACTTTTTTGTTTACCGCCGCATCATACTGAATAGGTCCCTCAACAAGAAGTTTAGGATTTCTCTCTTTAAATATTTTTGTAGCCTCTCTAACTTTATCTACATCAGCTCCAGTACCACTCTCTCCAGTTGAGTATGAAAGCATCGCTACCTTAGGCTCAATTCCAAAAGAGTCAGCCGTAGTAGCTGAAGAGAGTGCAATTTGTGCTAATTCATCAGAGCTAGGGTCTTGATTTACTGCACAATCTCCATAAACTAATACTTTTGTTTTTAAACACATAAAAAACACACTAGAAACTATAGAGATATCTGGTTTTGTTTTTATAATCTGTAAAGCTGGACGTATAGTCTCACCTGTAGAGCCTATAGCACCACTCACCATTCCATCAGCATGACCTAGATGAACCATCATAGTTGCAAGATAATTCCCATGAGTCATAGCATCTTCAGCTGCTTGATATGTTAAACCCTTCTCTTTTCTCATCTCATAAAAATGATATGCGTACTCTTGTATCAATGCTGAATTCGAAGAGTCAACTATAGTTACTTTACTTAAGTCCAATCCTAGTCTAAGGCAATTCTCTTTAATCTCATCTTCCTTACCTAAAAGAATAATATCTGCAACATCTCGAAGTAAAATAATCTCAACCGCTCTTAAAATTCTCTCATCTGAACTCTCAGGAAGAACTATTCTCTTTTTATTTGAGCGTGCTCTTTCAAAGAGTTTATACTCAAACATCATTGGTGTCATCAGGTTGTTTTGTGAAGTTGCTATCTTGTTTTCAATATACTCCATGTCAACATTAGAGTTAAAGAGTCCTAATGAAAGTGCAATCTTTCTATCACTATTTACTCGAATACGTGAGCGAACTTTAGATAAGTTTTTAGCCGTTTGGTATGTGTCAGTAGAAACACTAAAAAGAGGAATACTAAACTTTTCCAGACCTAAAATTAATTTTTTTATATTTGGATGAGCCTTCATACTAAATGGGAATATAATTGCGGACACATTCGGATATGCAGTTGAGTAAAGTGCACCCAATATCCCGAGTATAATATCAGACCTATCAGCAGGAACTATAACTAAATCATCCTCTTCTATACGCTCTAAAAAGTTATCTAACGTAAGTGCCGCAACCTTTACACCTCTAATACTCCGTGCATAATCATCTTCTGATACAAGTACTTCTTTTACATGCAGTGACTCAACAACATCCCGAACACTTAAAAGATTAAGCTCTTCAAGTTCAGGAAGAAGATAAGTTGTAAAGTCGATATTTTTTAATTTTTTCTCTAATGAGTCATATTTTTTTTCATCAAGTCTATTTACAAATGTAGCAAAGTGAGTACAGCCTTGAGAAGTGATATTTTCATACTCAATCTGCATACTTTCATAAACTT
>JGI24724J26744_10001146_pt1 | contig 18399 bp, 15 predicted proteins | sample Cruoilmetagenom7_FD_26744 | JGI IMG/M metagenome (IMG submission 26744) | reverse complement strand
TCGGGCTAAAGGCGAGCGATCCACGCCTTGGGCGATGTTTTGTTGGCATTTTTCTCTTCCTCGGCAGGATTACTATCTTATAAAAAGCTTTGGTATAACGCGGATGGTCGATCTTGGAATCATACAATACTACTATATATCAAGAAAAGATGACAGATGGTAGATGACAGATGACAGATACATAGCATCCATAGACCAGGGCACTACAGGCACTAGGTTCGTAGTATTAAATAAAGAAGGAGCGGAAGTCACTTCGGCATACGAGGAGCATAAGCAGATCTGCCCAAAGCCCGGCTGGGTCGAGCATGATCCCATGGAAATTTGGGAAAAGACTAAAAGGGTAATAAAGAGGGCAATTGAGAAAAAAAATCTTGATCCTAAAAAAATTGATGCCATTGGAGTGGCAAACCAGCGTGAAACGACCCTCATCTGGGATTTTAGGACTGGCATGCCTTTATGCAATGCAATTGTGTGGCAATGCACCCGCACTCGAGATATCTGTCAGAAACTAATTGATAGAGAACTTGGGGGAATGATAAAAGATCGTACTGGACTTTTGATAAATACCTACTTTTCTGGTCCAAAGATAAAATGGATATTGGATAACATTCCAAAAGCAAAAGAGAAGGTTCAACGAGGAGAGGCGATTTTTGGCAACATAGACACCTGGATTATATGGAAACTTACAGGTGGCACCAGAGGGGGTACACACGTTACAGATTATACAAATGCCTCTAGAACTATGCTAATGAATCTAAAAACCTTGGATTGGGATGATGAAATTTTAGAAGAATTGAATATTCCTCAAGAGATGATGCCGTCCATCAGACCATCTAGTGATAGATCTATTTATGGGTATACAAAGCGAGAAGGACCTTTAGGTGCGAAGATTCCGATATGTGGCGATTTGGGCGATCAGCAAGCTGCCTTGTTTGGTCAAGCGTGTTACCATGCTGGAGAGGCAAAAAATACCTATGGCACAGGAAATTTTATGTTAGTAAATACCGGATCAAAACCCTTCTCATCTAAATCTGGATTGCTCACGACCGTTGCTTATGGACTTGAGGAAGGAAAAGTGACATATGCGTTGGAGGGGGCTATCGCAATTACGGGGGCTGCAATCCAATGGTTAAGAGACAACTTGGGCTTAATAAAAAATGCATCAGACACAGAAAAAATTGCTGCCTCGGTTCCAGACTCTGGTGGTATATACTTTGTTCCAGCTTTTTCAGGCCTATTTTCTCCTTATTGGGATATGGATGCGCGCGGTACAATTGTTGGCATCACAAGGTTTGTACGGAAAGAACATCTGGTTCGTGCCACCCTTGAATCAATTTGCTACAGGACCAAAGATGTGGCAGATGCAATGATTGTCGACTCAGGCATCAGACTAACCTCACTAAAAGTAGACGGTGGCGCTTCCAAGAATAATTTCTTGATGCAACTCCAAGCGGATATTTTGGGTATTCCATGCATAAGGCCTTCATTTGAGGAGACTACTGCTCTTGGTTCAGCCTATTGTGCTGGGCTTGCCACAGGTTTCTGGGAAAATTTGAAAGACCTCAGAGATATCTGTAAGACATACAGAAAATTCGAGCCTATATGGAGTGAAGCAAAGAGAGAGAAGGAATATGCAGGGTGGAATAAGGCAGTGGAGTGTTCTAGGAGATGGGGTAAGCGTAGCTATATCTGATCCTGCACATCATGCCCGAGTCTCCCGATGGCATCTGCCCTACACCGTCTGCAATGCGTCATCTGCTTTAAAACTTCTTCTAATTCCTCTTGCTTCTTCTCCACATCTTCAGGTGTTGGTGGTTCTATGTCTTCAAATTTGTACTGCGGGATGAGTGGTATTAGGTTCTGCATATAGACACCGAGCTCTTTCACGCGTTTAGCAACCTCTATTATGTGTTTATCATTTATCCCGGGAATATATACTGTATTCACCTTGACGATCATATCATATTCCATCGCCTTCTTTATCCCCTCTAACTGCTTCTCCATAAGCACCTTTGCACCCTCTTCGCCCTCTAATATCTTTCCATGATAGTTCACGAAAGAATAGATCTTTGCCCCAATCTTTGGATCTACCGAATTTACTGTGACGGTGAGGTTCCCGACGTTAAGATCATTCAATTCTCTTGCCTTCTCGGGAAGCAACAGACCGTTCGTGCTAAGGCACTTCATCTGATGTGGGAAATTTTCCTTCATCAGTTCGAGCGTCTCAAACGTCTCCTCATTGTAGAGCGGTTCTCCCGGGCCTGCGATCGCGATGACCTTTATGTATGGGAAATCTTTTATTGCCTTTCTCACATAAAATACCGCCTCTTCTGGCTTTAAAACCCTGCTGCAGACGCCGGGTCTGCTCTCGTTCACACAGTCGAAGTCTCGTATGCAGTAATTGCACTGGATGTTGCATTTGGGGGCAACCGCAAGGTGCATTCTTCCAAATAGATGGCATGCCCGCTCGCTGAAACAAGGGTGCTCCTTTATCCTTCGCATCTGGGAGGCGAAGAGGTCACGGTCAAACGGGATCTTTTTCTTTTTGCTTCTTTCTTCCATCACATCGCCTTGTGGGTAAAAAAAGGAGAAGCAATATAAAAAAGTATTCCTCTTATCCTTCTCCATACAAAGTGAAGGGGATATCTAAAGTTTCTTAAAGGTAGGAAGCGCTCTTCTCTTATGCTCTGAACGCTTTACGAGTTCCTTCACGTATTCAACCTTCTTGGTATCTGTAAATCTCCGATCTTTAGACTGCTCCAGCCCATACAATATTTCATCCAGTTCTTCGTAGCTTATTCCTACCTCTTCTTCATCCGTCTGCCCACTCCAAAGACCGGCGCTCGGCGCTTTATCGATGATCTTTCTTGGTATTCCAAGATTCCTCGCGAGATCATAGACTTCCGTCTTGTAGAAATCCCCCAACGGCTCAAAATCTGCTCCAGAATCCCCATATTTCGTGAAGTAACCGATCGCAAGCTCGCTCTTGTTACTCGTCCCGGCAACGAGATAATTGTTCTTATTCGCGAAATAGTAGAGTGTGATCATCCTAAATCTCGGTTTAAGATTTGAGGATGCCATATTTCCCCGAAGATCGCCTTCGGATCTTCTCTCTCCGATGGATCTACATAATTCATCGAGGACGAGTGAGAGGTCAATCTCTTTATAATCTATTTTAAACTGCTCTGCAACCGATATTGCATCCATTTTATCTTCTTCTCTACTATAGATTGGAAGTATCAAACCCAACGTATTTTGGACCGCCTTCTTACAAAGAACTGACGTAACCGAGCTGTCTATCCCTCCACTCATCCCAACAACTACTCCTCCGGCGCCTGCATCTTCTACAACTTCCCTTATCCATTCCACGATTTTATCTGCGTATCTTTTATGTGCCATACTGATTTGAAGTTATCTTTTTCTTTATTTAACTATAACGGCGATTTGTCCGTCCGATCAGAGATCGGAAAATTATTTATATTGCCTCTGTATACCATATATTCATCTCTTTATTTATACTATACCAAGATATTCGCCAAGCTTTTTGGCTAATCTATTTAAAGGCGTATCTGCAAGAAAAGTGGGGTGGGATATCCAAATTTAAGAAGAAAGGATGGTATATAGACAAGGTCATATTTTGTTTCTACAGATGGTCACGTCTCTTCGGATACCGTCCAAAAATATATTGAGGAACAGACAAAAGATGAAACGGACCAACATCTTAAGGATAAAACCTAACAAAGAAGAGGACAAACTGCCAGTCCACAAAAAATATAATAAGGCAATAAATGCAAGAGGGGAATAACTGGGTCTTGGCAAACCCCGATAATCGTAAAGGTTAAAGCACGATGCACATAAAGAGGTTGGAGATACGGAATTTCAAATCATTCAAAAAAGTGGCTATACCATTCTATAGCGATTTTACTGCAATTTCTGGTCCAAACGGCTGTGGGAAATCCAATATAATTGATGCTATCGTTTTCGTTCTTGGCATCTCAAGGTCAAAAGGGATGAGGGCCGAAAAACTCACGGATCTGATCTTCAAGGGGAATGGAATAGAAGAGTCCCATGCAGAGGTATCTTTAGTCTTAGATAACGATGATGGAACGTTAAGATTTGATGGAGATGAGGTAAAGATAAAGAGGAATATAAAAAAGACAGATAATGGATATTATAGCTATTATTACATAAATGGACATCCGGTAAGTCTGTCAGACCTTCATGATACTCTATCCGTAGCGAATATAAGCTCAGATGGATACAGCGTAGTTATGCAGGGAGACGTGACGAATATTATAGAGATGAGCGATTATCGCAGGAGGAGGATAATAGACGATATCGCCGGCGTTGCCGAGTTTGATGAAAAGAAAGAAGAAGCTTTAGAAGAACTTGAAATTGTTAAAGAACGAATAGAGATGGCTGATATAATATTAAACGAGATAAAAGATCGTTTAAACCAATTAAAATACGAAAAAGAGCAGGCTTTGAAGTATAAATCCTTAAAAGAAGAGAAAGAGATGTATGAAAATTATATAACAATTTTAGAACTAAGATACCTCCATAGAAGAGATAATATCTTGAAAGAGGAGCTAGAAAGATACGAAAGTGATAAAGATGCCTTCTCCTGCTCGATCTCTGAGATAAAGTCCAAACTCATCGTATTGAACGGTGCGTTGGAAGAGATAAATTCAGAGATATCTAAAGCAGGAGGGGGGAAAATAGATGTTAAAAGAGAAATTGAGGAGATATCAGAGCGTATATCAAAATCTAAAGGTAAAATAGAGGCAATGGAAAAAGAGATAGGATCTATCGGAGATAAAATGAAGAAAAAATTCATCGAATCGAATAGAGCACGGGAAGAAGTTGAGGAGATGGATGAAATTATTAAAAAGATGGCAGTTGGGCTAAATATCTTTCATCTGGGAAGAGGTGAGATGGATGATGAATTGAACGGGATAAAGTCCAAGATAGACAAAATCGGGGCAGCTCACGCGGAAGAGACAAAAAGATTGAACGAGATTGGACTTGAAATGAGGGAGAAGAAATACGAAAAAGCTGAGAGTTTGAGAGAGGAAGACAGGATCTTGAGCTTTTCAAGGAGAAGATCGTCCGAGAAAGATGGATTGATCGGTAAAAGATCCGACCTATCTGAAAGATTGGAAGAGATAGATAATTCGATGGAAAAGACGCTTGAAAAGATTGGCGAATTGAGAAGGGAGAAGGATAAAATTTCAGGCGAATTGGGTGACCTAAAAGAGCGGTATTCATTAGAAAAACTTGAAGTAGATATGTTTGAGGGGAAAATAAATGAATTAAAAGAGATGTACGCAAAAACAGAGGCAAAAATTAAAGCATCAGAAGAATTAGACGCATATAGCAAGGGAGTAAGCTTCATATTAAATGCTAAGAGGAGTGGAGAACTTCGAGGAATCTATGGATCCGTTGCGGAACTTGGAAAGGTAGATGAGCGATATTCGGTGGCATTAGAAGTTGCGGCTGGTGGAAGACTCCAATACATCGTAACAGATACAGACGAGGATGCTACAAATGCCATATCCCTTTTAAAGAGAGAAAATATGGGTAGAGCAACGTTTTTACCGCTCAACAGAATAAGAAAAAGTAAGATTAACCATAGAGAACCAAAGCTGAACGGATTCATCGATCACGCATTGAATCTCGTCAAATACGATGAGAAGTTCGAAGATGTTTTTGGTTACGTATTTGGAGATACTTTGGTCTTTGATAATCTTGAGGATGCTCGACGCGGCATGAAAAATAGTTACAGGATGGTGACGCTCGATGGCGAATTGATCGAGAGGAGCGGAGCGATGACGGGTGGCTCCTTCAAGAGAAGATTAAAGTTTTCTGTCGATCGAAGAGATGAAGTACAAAAGATATCTGCAGAAATTATAAAGAGAGAGATGAAATTGGAAGAGGGAAGAGAAAAATTGGCAGATATGGGAGAAGAGATCGAGAGAAGAAGAGATCACCTAACGGAGATGGAGAGAAGATCATATAAATGTGAGGCGGTTCTCTCGGGTTTTGAAAAGGAGAAAGAAAACGTTTCTAAACAGATCGGAGAGATAGACAGAGAGATAAACCAGATAGAAGAAGAGGGAAGAAACTATTCTGATGAGATGGATTCACTGGAGAAGAAGATTCGAGAGATAGATCTGGAGTTTAAGGAGCTTGAAGCAAAGAAGAACGAGTTGGCGGATGGCATCAGATCTTCGAAACTTCCATCTCTCACAGAGAGAAGAGATTCTTTGATCGAAGAGGTATCGAGGTTGAACGATAAGATACGGGGGATAGAGGATGAATTGAGGGAGAGATCCCTGAATAAAAAGCATACAGAAGAGAGAATCGAAGAGCTCAAAAAGGAGCTTGAGGATGGAGAGAAGGATAGATCCATGCTTAAAGATGATATCGAGGGAGAAAAAAAGAAGATAGAAGAGATGAAAGTATTGGTGGAAGAGAAGAGAAAGATCGAAGAAGAGGCAGACGAAAAGACACTTAAATTGCGAGAGAAGAGAGACTCTATCCTAAATGAAATTTCATCGCTTGAAAGAGAAGAACTATCGATAAATAAAAATATTGAGATTATAAACACCAAGAAAGAGTCTGTAAAAGAAAAATTGGATGAATTGAGAGAGAGAATATCCTCCTTCGATGAAAAAGTAGTCGTAATGGATGTGCCAGAAGATCTTCCGCCAAAGAGAGAGATTACGAAGAAGATAGAAGAGTTTGTTGGAGAGATCAAGAGCATGGAACCCGTTAACATGAGATCCATTGATGAATACGGCTCCGTGGAGAAGAGATATGGGGATCTCTCGGAAAAGAGAGACGTTTTAAATCGAGAGCGAGATGATCTATTGGAGAGGATTGGAAGATTTGATGGGATGAAGCGCGAAGCGTTTATGAACACATTTAACGGGATAAACGAGAACTTCAAGGAGATATATGGGGGGCTCTCGGGGGGAAGCGGGGAACTGGTCCTGGAAGACGAAGAAGATCCTTTTAATGGGGGGCTTTGGATCAGGACGATGCCAGAAGGTAAAAATATGGTTCAAAGATTACAAGCGATGTCGGGAGGAGAGAAGAGTTTGATAGCCCTCTCTCTAATATTTTCGGCGCAAAAATTCCAACCGTCACCCTTCTACATCTTCGATGAGGTTGATATGTTCCTGGACGGTGTTAACGCCGGAAAGGTCTCAAGTATGATCCGAAGCTTCTCATCAGATGCCCAATTCATCGTGATCTCACTCAGGAAGAAGATGCTTGAAGGCGCGCATGGTGTACTAGGAGTAACACTCATGGATGGTATCTCTCACATAACGGGCGTGAGGTTGAATTAATTGGAATCAGATCTTTTACCGCTTGAAGACCCGATAAAGATACTTCTCGATATGGCATCGGATGGGACGATAGATCCGTGGAATATAGATATAGTGAAGGTGACAGATGAGTTTCTGTCGCATTTGGGTGAGATGAAGATGCTCAACTTGAGAGTATCTGGAAGGACGCTTTTATATGGTTCCATTCTTCTAAGGATGAAATCTGAGGTTCTATTAGAAGAGGATAATGAAAGCACGTTGTGTGAGGAGGAATTTTATGAAGAAGATTTTTTTACCGATAAAAGAGAGGTGGAGATAGGTAAAAAGGCGGAAGATAAATTCTTTCATCATGTAAAACTAAAAAAAAGACCGGTCACACTTTTAGAACTGATAGATCAATTGGACAAAGCAATAAAATTGAGAGAGAAGAAAAATAGATCTAAGACGCATAAAAAAGATGAGAGAGAGGACGAAAGACGGGAAAGAAAAGTTTTAGAGATGCTGGATGAAGATGATATAGAAACCATCATTCGGCAAATGAGAGAGATACTCGATGAGAGCTTTAAGAGTAAAGCGACCGTTACACTCTCAGAACTAATGGGAGAGGGTAAAGACAATCCTGCAAGTATAATACTGACCTATTTGCCGCTTCTTTTTCTCTCTGCCAGAAAATACATCGTCTTAAAGCAAAAAGACCCCTTCGAAGAGATTTATATCGAGCAGAAATAACCAAAAAGGATAATCCCTTCCTTATACGACCTTTATCTGCCCGGGGGAAAATCCTTTGGAGATGAGCATCTCTCTTACTCTAGCTTTGTGTTGCCCTTGTAGCTCTATCATCGAGTCTTTAACCGTCCCCCCGCAGGCGAGTCTCGATTTTAGAAAACGTGCCAATTCATCAAGATCTATATCTCCCCCATCCATTCCGTCCACAACAGTAACCTCTTTCCCGTAACGCCTCCTATTCACCCTTATGGTTACCTTTTGGCTCTCTTTGGCAACCTCTTCACATATACAAAGATCTTTTGGAAGTCCACACTTGGGACACACGTCCTGGTTCATCATATAAAATTATGCTATGGCAGGATATAAACCTTTTGAAGAGCAAAATTTTACCTGACCAATGATTGGGGAGATCTCTTCAGTCTTCGCCTGAGTTTACCCTTACCATCGCGCCTCTGGTTTGGCCCCGGTCTTTTATAGTTAGCCCTCTTTTGAGGCACAAGCCTGTATCTTCCCTTCTTATTTTTAATCTTCACCCATTTTGTCGTTCCTGTCTTTCCCATATATCAGTCTCCCTTTTGTTTTGGGGATTAAATAGTATGCCATATAAAGATAACTGCCATCTCCTTTTCCGCGTAAGCGAAGAATCAACGTTGTAAATAGCTTTTTATGTTATGCGATGCAAAGAAATTAGAGAGGAGAGGAAGATGATAGGCGAAGAGGCGGGCAAGAAGCTGATTAAAAAGGCTATGGAAGAGAGGGAGAGGGCCAAGAAAGGTCTTGAAAGAAGAGACGATTTTGAGACGTTGTCTTGGGTCCCGGTAAAGAGGATTTACACTCCAGAAGATGTAAGAGAGCTAAATTACGATAAAGATGTAGGGAGACCGGGCGAATATCCATATACGCGGGGGATATACCCCAACATGTTCAGAGGAAGGATATGGACGATACGAATGTTCTCCGGTTTAGGCGGTCCAGAAGATACGAATAGAAGATGGAAAGAACTTATGGCACACGGAGAAACGGGATTGAGTACGGCATTCGATTTTCCGACGATAAACGGGATAGATAGCGACGATCCACTTGCCCTTGGAGAAGTTGGTAGATGTGGTGTATCTGTCTGTACATTTGAGGATATGGAATCCCTCTTTTCGGGGATTAGACCGGATGAAATCACCGTTAACTTCACGATCAACACGCCGGCGGAATATATCCTCGCATCATACTTCGCACTTGCAAAGAAGCGAGGAATACCGATCTCAAAGGTTGGTGGCACGACGCAGAACGATTCACTGAAGGATTTTTATTCACAGAAGCATTATAGATTTTCACCCGAGGCACATCTCTATCTGAACACGGATCTGATAAGATACTGCACAAAGAACGCTCCGCTCTGGAATACGATCAGCATAAGTGGATACCACATCAGAGAGGCGGGTTCGACCGCTCTCCAGGAGCTTGCTTGGACGATCGCAGATGGCGTAGAATTTGTCAGGTATCTTACCGAGAGATGGAAGATGGATGTGGATAGCTTTGCTCCGAGGTTGAGCTTCTTCTGGAACGCACACGATAATTTCTTTGAGGAAGTCGCAAAATTTAGGGCGGCGAGAAAGATCTGGGCAGAGATCATGAGAGACTGGTTCGGGGCTAAGAATCCGAGATCTCTTATGTGTAGGTTCCACGTCCAAACCGGCGGATGTACCTTGACATACCAATATCCGGAGACAAATATTGCAAGGGTTGCCATACAAGGGATGGCCGCGGTGCTTGGTGGTTGCCAATCCTTACACACAGATTCTTACGATGAGGCGATCTGTACGCCAACGGATAAAGCGGCGGATATCGCCACGCTCACCCAGAGGATACTGGCATACGAGATCGGTGCAACGGATACGGTTGATCCACTCGGCGGTTCTTACTATGTGGAATGGCTCACAAGAGAGATGACAGAAGGAGCGATGAGGGAGATCGAGAAGATCGAGAAGATGGGAGGTGCCACAAAAGCGATCCTCGACGGCTACTTCTGGCGGGAGATTGCAAAATCGGCATCGGAATACCAGGGTAAGATCGAGAAGAATGAGATTATCAAGGTCGGTGTAAATGATATAAAGCCAGAATCGATGGAATATTCGTTTGAACCTCTAAGAATACCTTTGGATCTCGAGGAGAAAAGAAGGAAATGGTTGAAGGAGTATAGAGAGAATAGGGACGGTAATAAGATAGATACTATCCTTGATACACTAAGAAAGACGGCAGAGGAGATGCATGATAATAAATTCGACGAACCTCAACCGATGTTTGAGCATATGTATGAGGCGGTGAATGTCAAAGCCACGATGGGAGAGGTGATGGATGCGCTCCAGGATGTCTTTGGTAGATTTAGGGAGCCGCCCATATTTTGAGATGGTGCAAATGATAAAACCGATTAAGGTATTGATGGCAAAGCCGGGATTGGATGGGCATGATAGAGGAATTAAGGTGGTCTCGAGGGGGTTAACGGAGTCGGGATTTGAGGTGATCTATGCTGGTCTCTGGAATACACCGGAGATGATCGTTGAGACGGCGATTCAAGAAGATGTCGACGTGATAGGTCTCAGTATATTATCTGGAGCACATGATGTTCTCATCCCAGCCATAACGGGTGCGCTTGAGGGAAGGGGATTGCTTGAGAATGTCGTGGTCCTGGTGGGTGGTACGATCCCATTGGAAGACTTTGACCTCTTGAAACGCTCGGGAGTCGATGGTATCTTCATCCCCGGCACAACGATCTCTGAAATTGCTGTTATGATCAAAAGACTTGTAAAAGATAAAATAGGGATAGAGCTAAAATAAAAAGAGATAAATGGCGAATATGGGTATAAATCTAAAAAATCTTTCGGATGGAGAGCTTATAAAAAGATTGCGGGGAGGGGATAAGCCTATTGCCTCTAAATTGATCAGTTTGGCGGAAGATCCCACTGAGGATCATACACCATTGGAAGCGGTATATAAAGAATATAGAGGAGACGCTCATATCGTCGGTTTGATTGGCCCCTTCGGCGTTGGAAAGAGCACCTTGATCAATAGGCTTATCGGGGCATACAGGAAAAAAAATTATAATGTTGGAGTCATCGCTATAGACCCCACAAGCCCCTTAAGCCATGGGGCGCTCCTGGGGGATAGAGTGAGAATGCAAGACCATACAAACGATAAAGATGTCTTCATAAGGAGCATGGCATCGAGAGGCGGTTATGGAGCGGTTCCTCAGGGGGTCGGGGCTGCAATTAAAATTATGGACATCTTTGGCTGTGATATCATCTTTTTGGAGGGGGTCGGAGCAGGGCAATTGGATATAAGTCCCGCGAGATATGTACATACCGTGGTGGTCGTTGTGGGTCCTATGATGGGCGATGATATTCAGATGATGAAGGGGGGTGTAACCGAATATGCAGATATATATGCCGTCAATAAGGCAGATGACCCAAAATCGGAGACGGCCGTTCAAGTGATAAAAGAAGCTCTTAGATATAGTTCAGTAAAAAAAGAGTTTTTGCCAAAGATCGTAAAGACAGTCGCAACCTCTGGAGATGGTGTTGGCGAATTGGCATCTTCGATAGAGGAGCATAAAAGATTCATTGAGAAAAGAGGAAGATACGGGGAAAGAGTGGAGGAACAATTACGATCTGAATTGAGGGATATGATCGTAACGGATCTGGTGGCAAGAATGCAAGAAGAATTGAAGGATGAAAGGATCCAGCAGATATTCGAAGAGGTAGTAGATCGTGAGATGAGTACATATCTTGCTTGCAAAAAGTGTATTGGCTTACTCGATCTGCAAATCGGCAATAGATGAAAAAAGTACTTACAACTTGTCCATACTGCGGATGCGGTTGCAACTTCTATCTCGACGTCGTGGCTGGAGAGGTGGTCGGTGTAACACCAACAGCCCGTGCAATCAATAAAGGCAGACTCTGTGTAAAGGGCTGGAATGCGCATGAATTTATTCACAACACCGAGAGGCTGAAAAAACCGTTGATCAAAAAAGATGATGAATTTGTAGAATCTACATGGGAAGAAGCGTTGGATTTGGTTGCAAAACGGTTAAAAGATATAAAAAAGGAATACGGTGGCAATGATCTGGCGGTCTTGAGCTCTGCGAAGTGTACGAACGAGGAGAACTTTTTGATGATGAAATTTGCGAGAGCCGTCCTCGGGACGAACAACATAGATAATTGTGCCAGATTGTGCCATGCTCCCACCGTCGCCGGGCTTATGATGGCATTTGGCGGTGGTGTCATGACGAATTCGATCGATGAGGTCACACGTGCAGATGTCATCCTCGTGATCGGCAGCAATACAACCGAGACACACCCTCTGGCGGGATCGGAGATAATTAAAGCGGTCGAAAACGGATCAAAATTGATAGTCGTGGATCCAAGAGAGATACCACTGGCGAGATTTGCGAAGATTCATTTGAGGTCGAGATTGGGCAGCGACGTCGCATTATTGAACGGGATGATGAACGTCATAATAAATGAGGGATTGGAGGAGAAAGAATTTATCGAGGAGAGAACCGAATGCTTCAAAGAATTACGTAAAACGGTTGAGAAATACACGCCAGAAAGGATCGAAGAGATCTCGGGAGTTCGAGCGTACGACCTCAAGTCCGCGGCCAGAATGTATGCAAAAGCCAAAAGGGGTATGATCATCTATTGTCTGGGCATCACACAGCACGTAGTGGGAACTGATAACGTGCTCTCGCTTGCAAACCTTGCTCTATTGACCGGAAACGTTGGCAAAGAGGGCACAGGAGTCAATCCATTAAGGGGGCAGAACAACGTTCAAGGAGCATGCGATATGGGTGCTTTGCCTGACGTTTATACCGGCTATCAACCCGTCATCAATGATAAGATAAGAAAAAAGTTTGAGAGGGCATGGAAGGCGCCACTACCAAAGGATGCTGGGCTGACCGTCGTCGAGATGATGGATGCCGCGGCGAACGGGAAAATAAGGGGGATGTACATATCAGGTGAAAATCCAATGTTGTCTAATCCGGATATAAATCACGTGAGAGATGCATTGGAAAAGTTGGATATTCTCGTCGTTCAGGACATATTCTTAACGGAGACTGCGGAACTTGCCGATGTCGTATTGCCAGGTTGTAGCTACGCGGAGAAGAATGGAACATTCACAAATACGGAAAGACGTGTTCAACTTGTAAGAAAAGCGATCGATCCGATCTGTGGTAAGGAAGAATGGAAGATCGTATGCGAAGTAGCAAACAGGTTCGGCCATAAGATGAATTATGGATCACCAAAAGAGATAATGGAGGAAATATCTAGTCTCACGCCGATTTACGGTGGAATATCTCATGAGAGACTTGAGAATGGAGGATTGCAGTGGCCCTGCCCCACCAAAGATCATCCCGGAACAAAATATCTCTATGAAAATGGATTTTCCAGAGGGAAAGGAAAGTTCCACGCGATCGAATATATCTCTTCAGATGAGATGCCAGATGAAGAATATCCATTTCTGCTGACGACAGGAAGAGTCTCGGTTCATTGCAATACGGGGACGATGACGAGAAGGTCGGGAACATTGAACAGAGAAGTTCCCAAAGGATTTGACGAGATAAACCCGGTGGACGCAAAGGAAATTGGTGTCTTGAAGGGTCAAAAGGTGAAAGTATCGACGAGAAGGGGCAAGATAATCATCAATGCGATGATAACAGATGAGGTGCCAGAAAAAACGCTTTTCATACCGTTTCACTTCTCCGAAGAAGTTACAAATGTGCTAACGAATCCTGAACTGGATCCGATTTCAAAGATTCCAGAATTTAAGGTTTGTGCAGCAAATATTGAGAGAGTCGATGATGTGGAAGATAGATAAAGGAGATATTTTAAAATGGCTTAAAAGTTTAAAAAAAGATTTCGAGGTCATAGCGCCGGTGAAAGTACATGGAGAAGTCCTCTTCATGCCATTGTCGGATGATACAGAGATTACACTTGATTACACTAATACGTTGGAGTCACCAAAGGAATTTTTTCTTCCAAAAACGGAGGAAATGTTTAATTTTAGGAGAAAAGGGGAAGATTTCGAGATAACGTCAAAAATAGACGATAAAAAAAGGGTATTATTTGGGATAAGACCGTGTGATGTGAATGCCCTAACGTTATTGGATGAGGTCTTTGGCGGAAAGTATAGAGACCCTTATTATTTCTCTATAAGGAGAAATACGACGATCGTCGCGATGACGTGTGTGCAACCCGACATCAATTGCTTCTGCGATTCTATGGGAACGGGTCCCTCCCTATCAAGGGATTTCGATTTGCTGTTCACAGAACTTGATGAGACGTATCTCGTTGAGGTTGGCACAAATAAGGGTGAAGAGATTTTAAAATTGAAGAAAGATCTCTTCAAAGAGGCAGATGAGACCAGAAGAGATGAAAAAAAGAGAAAGATCGAGGCGGCAAAAAAGAAGATTAAAAGACGCATAGATCCGTTTGAGATATCGAAGAAACTTAAATACGTAGATGATGAGATATGGAGGAAGCTTGGAGAAAGGTGCATGAGCTGTGGAGGGTGTTCCCATGTCTGCCCAACGTGCCACTGTTTTGACATCAGGGATATCTTTGTGGATGAGGCGGGGAAACGTAGGAGATATTGGGATTCCTGCATGTTGCCCGGATTTACGAGGATGGCCGGGGGTGTCAATCCGAGGGGGACAAAAGAATCTAGGATTAAACAGCGATACAACTGTAAGTTCAATTATTTCTTTGAGAGATACGGGAGGTTTGGATGCGTCGGATGCGGAAGGTGCACGGACGTTTGTCAGGGAAATATTGATATGGTGGAGTTTTTAAAGGAGATGAACCACCATTAATTTTAGTAATTTTGAGGAGAGGAATCAAAACACTTCCATCAAGCCTCCCAAGAACATATTTAAACCTATTAGAGCATTTGGATCCTCTATCTTTCCTTCTCTTATGAGGTTAAGTGTATCTTTAGGCGAGACGGTCAACACCTCGATCTTCTCCCTCTCTAATTGTTTTGTTTTTATTAAATGGTTGCTATAAAAAAGATGCGTCCTTCCCGTAGAATAGCCGGGGGCATGAGAATAGGTCAATAGATGGAAGATATCCTTGGCTAAATACCCAGCTTCCTCTTCAAGCTCTCTGATGATGGTATTCTCAGGTTCTTCTCCATCTTCGATGAGTCCAGCCGGAAGTTCTATCGTACGTCTATTCAAGACAGGCCTGTACTGATCTACCAAAATTATCTTTCCGTCATGGATCGCAACGATAGCAGCCGCATCTGGGGCATCGACCGCTTCATAGTACTTCTCGCCGTATCTTTTTAGGATAACCTTCAGATAATTGCCTCCAAAAACTTCTGTTGGCATTTAAAAATCTCCGTGTAAAAATCTTCGATTTTTATGCATGCAAATGGAACATTTGCATACGGTTTTTAAGTGCTCAAAAACCTTCGGTTTTTGGCATGCGAAAATGGAACATTTTCACGGTGCTCAAAATTCCGAAAGGAATTTTGGCATACGTTGGTCAAAGACCAACGACTACACCAAATCTCCGATTCGTCTGCATAGCACAAATCTTTGATTTGTGCCTACTTGCAAATAAGTTCCATTTGCAATCATGTGAAAAGCGGGGGTTTGAAGCCTTATATATCTATGCGTGAAACTAAGGTTACCCAAAAAATCCCTCTATTTTAATAAATAAGGAGATTTAAAAGCTTTTTATGATCGAAGAGAGCATAAGCGAGAAGATAAACGATGGAGTTATCACAAATATTTACAGAACTAAAGGTAATCCTAAGTATAGCCAACATATCAATTCAATATCACTATTGCTGGAGCCAAAGAAATGAGAAGAATTATTTCAGTATCACGTAGAACAGATATTCCAGCATTTTATGGTGATTGGTTTATAAACAGATTGAAAGATGGCTTTGTGGGCTATGTGAATCCTTTTGGAGGGCAAAAATATATCGTATCTCTAAACCCAGACGATGTTGTGTGCTTTGTCTTCTGGTCAAAGAATTATGAACCATTCATCGAAAAATTAAATATCATCGAAAATATGGGTTATAAATTCTATTTCAACTACACGATTACAGGATTACCAAATATCTTTGAGTGCAATTTGACAGATAAAGAGATCGCAATCGATGCCTTAAAAAAATTGAGTGATATGTATTCGCCAAAGCATATAAGCTGGAGATACGACCCAATCATCATTTCAGATATTACAGATTACGATTTTCATATTAAAAATTTCGAGAATATCGCATCAGAACTTGAAGGATATGTTGAACGCTGTTATTTTAGCTATGCGATCCAGTATGGAAAGGTGAAGAGAAATTTTGATAAATTTCAGAAAGAGAATGGAGTAAAGATCATCAATCCCGATAATAATCTAAGAATAAAACTCGCGAATGAATTGGCAGAGATCGCAGAACAATATGGAATAGAGATGCTTTCGTGTTGTGGCGATTATCTGCTCGGTCAAAAGATCAAAAAAGCGCATTGTGTCGATGGAAAGCTCATAGAAGAACTGTTCTATAAGGATGGATTAAAATATCGTGAGAAACCCACGAGAAAGGAGTGTGGGTGTACAGATAGTACAGATATTGGAGCCTATGATACCTGCCCGCATGGATGTATCTATTGCTATGCAAATATGAATAAGGAGAAGGCATATAAAAGATTTGAAGAACACGATAAAGATGCTGCATTTCTGGGCTACACCAAGGCAGAAGCAGATGGATGGATAGAAGATATAAGAAATAAAGATGAAAAGGCTGACTTTAAACAGATGAAATTATTTTAATGCCTTCACTGGTGCAAAAATAGTAGAAACGTTCTAAACTTCAACCACCCTCGATCTCCCCCCCTCCTTCGTTATCGTCAGAACGTAATCGGCGGCCTCTTCTAAATCCGCGTCGTGTGTCACGATTATCATCTGAGGGATCGCAGATAACTTCTTGAAGACATCTATCAAATCATNCCTCCTCTGCGAATCGAGATGAATNGTNGGTTCATCAAGTATCATAAGTTCGATCTTTCCCATGGCAAGTGCCTTTGCGATTCCAAGCCTCAACGCCAGTGCTATCGAGATCTTTTCTCCCCCACTCATCATGTCCAACGTGTTCTCGCCGGATGGACCGAATAGTGTGACCTCGTAATCTTCACTCAATTTAATATCTGAGTATTCAAAACCGAACTCGTTGAAGAATTCTCTCGTGTATCTCTCGATCATGGGCATCGATCTTTCTCTCAATGCCTTCTGAACTCCGTCTTTGCCATAGATATCTCTTAGATCCTTCAAAAACTTGATAAATTTCGAGAGTCTTTTGAGTTCTTCTTCATATTCTTTGAATTTATCTATCTTTTCTCCAAGCTCTTTTATTCTCGCGGAGATCTCCTTAAATCGCCCGTTTAACTCTCTTCTTTTCCCCTCCAATGAATTGTATCTCTCTCGTCTCTCCTTAAATTCCATCTCTATCTCTCTGTGGCGTTCTTCATCATAACTGATCTCCTCAATACGGTATCCAAGCGTTTTTTCTTCTTCTCGATGATCTTTTATATCATTATTTGTTCTATCCAGTTCTTCCAAGACCCTTTGCTTATCTTTAACTTCCCCTTTGAGGACGTTCAACTTCCCTTCAAGCGTTCTCAATTTTTTTAGCGAGAAATCGACCTCTTCAGGTGAGATGCTGACTTCTCTTCCCATGCGATCTATCTCGCATTTAAGAGATCTCGTCTTATCTTCATGCTCTTTCAGTTCCTCTCTCAATCTGCAAGGATCTTTAGATAACTGCAATGATTTTTCGGCATCTGTATATTTATTATATGGTTCTTCCACCCCTTTTCTCTCTTTCTCCTTCCTATCCCTCTCTTCTTCTATCTTATTCAGCAACAGTATCTTCTCATCTACATTTCTTAAGTTTTCTTTAATCTCATCTATTCTACTTTTCTTCTCTCTTAAATCGTTTGAATATCCCTTTAGAACGGCTATGTTTATCCGCCTTACTTTTTCGCCCCTTTTTGCCAGTTCGTCCCGTTCCAATCGTATTCGCATCAATTCATCATCCATAGAAGAGATAAGATCATCATTTTTAGATATATGATCAGAATATTTCTCCAACAGCTCTTTTTTGTGTTCCTCTGTAAGTTTTGCATTGCAGACCGGACAACGATTTTTTGCTCCCGACAGCTCATCTCTCGCTTTCTTGATCTCGCTATTCTGTCCGTTCAAATCGTATCTCTTTGAGCTGATCTCTTTTATACTATCCTCTTTATCCTTCAATTCATCTTCCAAATCGGATGTAACAATCTCTAATCCAC
>JGI24724J26744_10001143_pt1 | contig 18413 bp, 10 predicted proteins | sample Cruoilmetagenom7_FD_26744 | JGI IMG/M metagenome (IMG submission 26744) | reverse complement strand
TAATTGAATGTGCCAAATATAAATAAGGTCACAGGCAATGTAATAGAGGTAGCCGCTATTCCAACCAAAATAAGCCCAGCATACTTATTTTTATACTCCTGCATAAGATAGATAATGCCAAACACTGCAGCAAATGATAGTATAAATGATACATCTGTTAAAAATTTAGGACTTATCAGCAGAAAAACAGCAACCAAAAAAAGAACAAATTTTCTCAAGTTTATCCCCAAGTCAAAAAAATAAGTCATCATAAGAGTTATAGCAAATATAGACGCCCTAACAACGGTAATCTTAAATCCTGTAAGAGGTATAAATAAAAACAAAAATAATGATATAACGATATATCTTATCTTTGCAGGGAGAAAAAATAAGATACTGTACAGGATTAAAACAACAATACCCACATGGAGCCCTGAAATTGCCAAAAGGTGTATAACACCCGTTATAATTAACTTATCCTTCGTTGAATCATTTATATAAGTTCTATCGCCTGTAACAAGTGCCTGGATAATTTTTATGCTCCCAGCGCTATCAACATATAATTTGTCAGAGATATACTGACGGTAGCAGAGAAGATGGGATATCAGTGGAATTTGAAAATCATACAGGATGTTTTTATCAGAAATAACAGAACGCAGATAATCATTACCCTTATCAAAAGAACCTATTAAGACTGATCCCGGTTTATAATCTTTTTCTGATACCAATATCCCTTTTGTCGTGTTGTACTGAATAGAAACCCTGTTGCTATCTTTCTCCTGAATAATCACCAGGGAAAATGAAACTATAGTTGTAATAACCAGGTAGGGTAAAAATAAAATCAAAAACCCTTTTCCACCAAGAAATAGTCTTAATAATACAAGTCCTAAACATACATTTAATAAAAAATTATTCAAACTTAACAGAGCTGTAAATACTGATAAAATAAAAAAGATCTCTACTTTATATGTGCAATTCTTAAACATTTTGTAAATATTTATACTCCAGAGTTTATAGTAGATTTTACACCTTATTTAGATTATTATAAATGTGTTTTTGAACATAACAGAATTTCAAGCGACTAATACTGCAAGAAATAGTATAATTGATATTTATCAAGACTATCAATACATTATATAAGGAAATAAAGATATTATGAGCAAAAAGGATTTTGTACATTTACATCTTCATACGCAGTATTCACTTCTGGATGGGGCCATCCATATAGAAGATCTTTTTAAAAAAATACATCAATTCGGGAGTAAAAGCGTTGCTATTACAGATCATGGATCATTATTCGGTGTTCCAGATTTTTACAAGCAAGCTCTAAAAAATAAGATAAAACCTATAATAGGTTGTGAGGTTTATATTTCACCCGGTTCAAGAAATGACCGCAAGTATGCAAAAGACGAAATTAAAAATTATCATCTAATACTACTTGCAAAAAATAATAAAGGGCTCAAAAATCTTCAATATCTTGTATCTAAAGGTTATTTGGAGGGATTTTACTATAAACCAAGAATAGATAAGGAGATTCTGTCTGAATATAGCGAGGGACTAATAGGACTCTCTGCTTGTATGGCAGGAGAGCCAGCAAGGCATATATTGAGAAATGATTTTAAAAGGACTTGTGATGCAGCAAAAGAATATGAGGATATTTTGGGAAAAGATAATTATTTTCTTGAAATCCAAGAAAATGGTTTAGATGATCAACAGATTATAAATAAAGGACTAATAGATGTATCTAAAAAAACCTCTATCCCTTTGGTTGCTACCAACGATTGCCATTTTTTAAACAAGGACGATTATGCTTCCCACAAGATTCTTATGTGTATTCAACTTCAAATGACAACGAGCAATCAAAACAAATCTCTTGGACATCCCTCCGCGCTATATGTAAAGTCTCCCGATGAAATGTGGGAGGATTTTAAAGATTTGCCGGAAGCATGTCTAAATACCTTAAGAATTGCAGAAAGATGTAATGTGTCTATGGAGTTTGGCAATCTCCATCTACCTCACTACAACGTTCCAGACAACTACACACTAAATTCATATTTGGAACATGTAGTAAGGGAGGGACTCCACCAAAGATTAGTAAAAATCCCTGTAGAAAATCACCCTGCATATCATAGCAGATTGGAAAATGAACTGAAAATTATTACAATGAAAGAATATGCTGGTTATTTCCTGATTGTATGGGATTTTATAAAATATGCAAAAGAACATAACGTCCCCGTCGGTCCAGGTCGAGGTTCAGGAGCGGGTTCTCTTGCTGCTTATGCGCTAAAAATAACTGATATTGACCCAATACGATTCAATCTGTTATTTGAACGTTTTTTAAATCCAGAAAGAAAAAGCCTCCCGGATTTTGATGTGGATTTTTGTATGAACAAAAGAGAAGATGTTATAAACTATGTAAAAGAAAAATATGGTAAAGAAAAAGTTGGGCAAATAGTAGTATTTAGCAAATTAAAACCTAGAGCGACAATAAGAGATGTAGGCAGAGTGCTGGAGATCCCCCTTAATATAATAGACAAACTTGCCAAAAAAATTCCAGGAACACCTGGGATGACTATGAAAAAAGCTCTTAGCATAGATAAAAGCTTAAAAGAAAATATTACAAGTATAGAACGAGGAGAAGAATTATTACTGCATACGCTCAAGTTAGAGGGGCTTCTGAGGCAAACCGGAATGCATGCAGGAGGGATAGTAATAGTTGACAAACCGTTGGTAGAATATGTCCCCTTGTGCAAAGGACAAAACAATGAAATGTTAACCCAATATGAAAAAGATACCCTGGAAGAGATAGGTTTAGTTAAGTTTGACTTTTTGGGATTAAAAAACCTTACTATAATAGATTATGCCATTAAATTAATAAAGCAAAATTGCGAGACCACAGTTGATTTGGATACGTTACCACTAGATGATAAAGAAACCTATGAGCTTTTATCAAAAGGGGACACCACAGGTATATTCCAATTGGAAAGTCCTGGGATGAGAAATCTTTTAAAAAAACTGAAGCCTACATTATTCGAAGATATAATTGCTCTTGTTGCTCTGTATAGACCTGGCCCTATCGGAAGCGGCATGCTAGATGATTTTGTTCTTAGAAAACATGGTCAACAGGCAATACAATATCCATTGCCAGTACTTGAAGATATATTAAAAGAAACATACGGTATAATAGTATACCAGGAACAAGTTATGCAAATAGCTCAGATAATTGCTGGTTATTCTTTAGGCAATGCAGATATCTTGCGAAGAGCCATGGGAAAGAAAAAAATTGAAGAGATGAAACAACAAAGAGAAATCTTTATACATGGCAACTCAAAAATGGAACTTCCTGGTGCAATAAAAAATGGTTTTAATGCAAAAAAAGCAGAAAAAATATTCGACCTAATGGAAATGTTTGCAGAATATGGATTTAATAAAAGCCATTCTGCTGCATATGCAATGTTGGCCTACCAAACCGCATATCTCAAGACCCACTACCCTGTGGAGTATATGGCAGCTCTTTTATCCTGCGAACTTGATAAAGGAGATAAGATAGTTGCATTTATTGAAGAATGCAAAAAAATGAACATCAAAATATTGCCGCCAGATATTAATGAGAGTTACAAAGATTTTACTATCGATAAAGATTCCATAAGGTTTGGGCTTGCTGCCATAAAAAATGTGGGAGTTGTTGCCATTGAAAATATTATAAAATATAGAGAAAACCATGATATTTTTACGGATATCTATGACTTCTGCAAGAAAATTGATCTATTTTCTTGTAATAGAAAGGTTATCGAATCTCTTGTAAAAGCAGGGGCATTTGATGTTTTTGGAAAAAACAGAAAACAGCATTTACAAATACTAGACCAGGCCCTTGAAGAAGGGCACAATAACCAAAAATTAAAAAAACAAGGAGTAACATCAATAGATGAGCTATTAAATAACATCAATGATACTACCAAAGCTGATGAATATTATCCTGATATACCTGAAATGGCTGAAAAAGATCTACTTCAATTTGAAAAAGAAGTATTGGGATTTTTTATTACAAGTCATCCATTGTCAGCATATAGTACATTTCTCGAGCCATTAACAAGAAAAACAAGTGAAATAGATACCTTTAAGGAAAATTCAAAGGTATCTATCGGAGGATTAGTAAAAAATATAAAAATACATATTACAAAAAATAAGGCAAAAATGGCATTTTTTACATTGGAAGATTTGGAAGGAGAGATCGATGTTGTTCTCTTCCCAAAAATATATAATAAAAATATACAGCATCTAGAAGAAGATAATTTATTGATAGTAAAGGGTAGTTTCAGTACAACAGAAAAAGGGGGCTCTATCCTGGCAGATGAACTACTTGATATAGACAATGCTATTGAACATCTTGCGAAACAGATCATTATAAAACTAAGCCTTTTGGGCTTTACTGAAGAAAGAATCAATAGTTTAAAATCCTTGCTCACCAGATATAAAGGGAAAATGCCTGTGATTTTAGAGGTTACAAAACCATCAAAATTTATAGCAACAATTAGGCTTATAAAAAGCTATAATATCAAACCGGTGCCCATTTTTTTTAAACAACTTGAAGATCTTATTGGTGGTGATTGTTATAAGATTAACCTAGAAAACGGAGGGAGTATATAAAATGAAACAAGTATTGACTATAGCAGGCTCAGACAGTGGAGCAGGCGCAGGGATACAAGCGGATTTAAAAACATTTGCGGCTAACGGTGTATATGGATTATCGACTATTGTTGCAATAACCGCGCAAAATACAAAAAGAGTGAAGAGCATATTCAGTCTTCCAGAAAATATAGTAGAAGATCAGTTAGATGTCCTGTTTGAAGATTTTGATATTTCTGCAGTAAAAACAGGAATGCTCTTTAGTTCAAATATCATAGAGATTGTATCAAACATAATAAAAAAATATAAGGTTGAAAAAGTAGTCCTTGACCCTGTAATGATCTCAAAAAGTGGCAACAAGCTCTTAGAAGATAGTGCAATCGATACATTGGTAGATAAATTTATACCTCTTGCTTATATTATCACCCCTAATATTAATGAAGCTGAACGCTTGCTTAATATAAAAATATCCAACCTTGATGATATGTATAAAGCTGCAGAAAAACTTTGTTCCTTCGGCTGTAAAAATGTTCTTGTAAAAGGAGGTCATTTGAATTTTAGTAAAGCAGTAGATATTCTCTTTGACGGGCATAATCATTATGAATTTTCCAGTGAAATGATAAACAGTAAAAACACTCATGGCACAGGTTGTACCTATGCATCAGCAATTGCGGCTAACCTGGCTAAAGGATATAACACAAATTTAGCTATAAAGTATGCAAAAAAATACCTGACAGAAGCCATTGTATGGGCTCAGTCAAACAAAATTGGGCATGGACATGGTCCACTTAATCACTTTTGTATGTTAACAAATATTAAATAGTTATATTTATTTTTTACAATCCATTTTATAGATGAAATACGCCGAAGCAGAAACAATTATCATATAGAGAATAAAGAAGAACAAGAATCCATGTTTGATAATTAATAGATATTCCAACATGGGGAAAAAAGCCGGTAGAATATTGACGGCACTAACAAACCCAGAATACAGATTTCTATTTTGGAAAATAGAAATTTACGGTACTTTTTGGATTTGACCAGTCAAACTGAGAGGGCTATAATGGAAATAGCAGAAACATCAGAAAGACTGGGTGATAAAGTCTAAAATCTGAAGGAACATTTGGGTAAACAAGAACATAATAAATCTTTTCCCACGAATAAAAATATATTCCCCCAGTAGATACCAACAGTGATTTTCTATTGATTTTAGTATTTTTGATGATATTNTGAAAATAAGTTCACAATAAATCTTGGAGGATACTATGTTTAAGAAAATATTTTTATCTTTTGTGATGGTCTTTTTTGTCTTATTGTTTGTTATGAAGGTAGCATATACGCAGGAGCTTAACAACAATTCTGCCGCTATCAATGGGATTGGACTTGCAGATAACGTGGATGAACAACTTAAAACACTTCAACAGCTGGAAGGAATAATCACTCCAGAGATGCTCCAAGTTTCATTGGGTGCATGGTCCAATGCCTACGGTTCTTTGCAGCCAATGCTGGAAGTGGCTTTTACCAACAAAGCACTGCAGAGCATAATGCCTTTTTTTATAAGACCTATGATGGCTTCTATTACCCTGTTTTTTGACCCATTGGTTGCGATGGTAATGGGTGAAAGACCCACAAATGTAGATGCATATGAGCTGCAAAGGTTGATTAATATATCTCCTGATATTCAAATAATAGATGTTAGGACACCAGCTGAGTATGAGCAACTCCATATCCCTGGTGCTATCAATATTCCTATACAACAGCTTAACAGGGAATTAGAAAGCGGGATAATAAGCAAAACTAAAGAACCTACTGTATGTTATTGTGTTAGTGGCTTTAATGGCTATGTGGCCAGCTTATTGACTGTTATACATGGCTATCCTAATGTTTATAATTTGGAACTTGGCATTATTGGCGGATGGCTAGAGGAAGGTCTGCCGCTGGAAGGAACATTTGATGAAGGTGATGAAGTAATAATTAGGGGTGGTTGTTGATAAATACCGGAGGGGTATTTAGCTGAGCCTTTTTCACTAGGACTTGATCAAGCAACATTAAGGCAGGTATGAATCGATATTCTATTGCTTTGGGTCTCCACAATTTTTTGGTAAAGTTCTGGAAAGGATGTAGTGTTTATTAAAAATATCTGAAGATAGTGTTGCTATATCTTCTATACAGACATTATTTATTTTTTCTAAATAATCAATGTAATAATCTTTAATCCCTAATGTGAAAGAATAACCGATATCAAATGCTTCAGAAGAACATTTTTCTCTTTGAAAGACGATCTGTGAGGCAAGCCTGTTCTTTGCCCTGGATAACATTTCTTTATTTATATCTCCATTTTTTACTGATTTAATGATTAAGGATATCTCTTTTATTATTATTTTATCATTTTCTGGTAAACAGGTGTAATAAAACACAAAAGAACCTGCATCTTTGCAGCCGCTGTAACCTCCAAATATACTCGTAACTATTTCCAGTTTATCTTTCAATCTGTCATTTAACAAGCCATATTCTCCTCCAGATAATATTTCTGTTAAAATATCTAGCACATATTTTTCATCTCCTATAAGATGTGGAGCTTTGAAGGCTATTAGAGCATACTCCTGCATGATATCCTTATAAAAATTTTTTGTGATATCTTTAGGTAAATCCTGCTGAAGAATTGGTTTATAATTTTTATCTGTTTCATAAGGTACCGTGTTCCCAAAATAGCGGTTACTAAATTCTTGCACTTTTTTATATTCAAGATCTCCAACTATAACTAATTTCATATTCTCTGGCTGATAATAATGAGCGTAGTATGTCAAAAGGTTTTCTCTTGTAAAAGATAAAACGTTTTTTTTATTTCCTATTATTTGCATAGCATAAGGTGTTTTTTTGAATAAGTTTGTATCTATATGTTGGCTCATTTCATAAATGGGATTGTTGTATTTTCTCTTTATTTCCTGCAGAACAGCTGGTTTTTCTTTTTCCAGTTCTTCCTGTAAAAATAATGCCCTAAAAATCATTTCACTTAAAACATCAAAAGCATATTCTACCTGGTAGGAAGGTAAAGTTATATAGTAATAAGTAAAATCATTACTTGTTCCGGCGTTTATTAATGCACCCTTAGACTCTATAAATATTGGTATCTCATTGGGTTTATATTTTTGAGTCCCGTTAAAAACCATATGTTCTATAATATGAGAAATCCCGTTATTTTTATTATTTTCATTAACGAGACCGGTATTCACCCATATCTGGACCGTAACAACTCCTATACCGTTGATTTCTTTATAAATAGTTTCTAGTTTATTTGATAACTCAAATATTTTAGTATCTGGCATTTTTCGCTCTATTCTATATCTTTGTATTTTTTTAAAAAATTAAACAGAGTCTCCAACATGACGTTGAAAGCTATGAGATTATCAACCTCAGATGACTTTATTAACTCTATAAAATTGTTATATTTGATAAAAATATCGGATCTTATTTTCATAGCATTTTTTAGCCATGCTATACCTTTAATAGTAATGATTTCTGTTATTCTTTTTTGTAATAATTTATATCTTTGTAAAAGTATTTCACTATTAACTTTATCCCAACTGTTTTTAAGTTTTATGTTTTTTATACCTTCCATGATAATATGCAATTGCAGGAGGTCATCTATATAATAATAATTTTTAATTACACAGGAATAATTCTTATCAAGTTTTGTAGTAACATCAAGCATATCAAATGCAGGTTTTATATATCTTATTTTGCATATATTTTCTGCTAATTTTTTATTAAATCCACCTGAGATAAAATGCTTTTTATATCTGGCGAAATTATTTTTATAATATGTATTAAGTTTAGAGGGTATGTTGTTTACAATATTATAGAAGATTTCGATATTTTTTCTTATAATTTCATATTTATCTTGATAGGAGAACCATTCAACAGCCACTTTTAATGTTTTTTCTATCTCTATTAATAATTCATATTGCATACTAGCATCTACTTTATTATCCATGTTGATTATACTTTTCCTGAGGATATCAGTTTTTAATATTTCTTCAGCTTTCAGATAATTTATCATGAGCTCGTAAAAATTTTTACTTGTAAGCTCAACTATGTCGAATAAAAATGATATCCCTGTCTGATTCACAACTTTGTTTACAAGTATTGTTGCAGCTATCTCTTTTTTTAATGGATGGTCTTCCAGCAATTTACCATATTTTTCAATAAATATTGAGGGGAAATATTCTAAATATAGTTTTTTGACTTGTTTGTTGTTCATATCTATATTTTTATAAACTTCCTTAAATAGATATATTTTAGTATAGGCCAGAAGAACGCACAATTCAGGCCTGGTTGGCATACGATTTTCTTTTAGAAAAAGTACTGATTCTAGTTTATGGTTTAATAAACCCGTTTTTCTAAGATATCCAGCAATATCACCTACTTGTTTCTTTTTAGATAATATAAGATCACAACTTATTACCTGAGACTGCATGTAGTTATCTTCTAATACATGTTTTACTATTTCATTTTTGACCATTGACAGCATCTCATTTCTTTCTTCTGTATCCTTAATTATTTTCCTATGGACTAAATCGTTAAGTAAAATTTTTATATTAACTTCATAATCTGAAGTGTCAACTCCAGCGGAATTATCCAGAGCATCTGTATTTATTTTGCCTCCATTTAGGGCAAATTTTATACGTGCTTTTTGTGTTAATCCTAGATTCCCTCCTTCACCTATTACTTTAACGCGTAATTCACTGGCATTTATTCTAACATTGGCGTTTGATGAATCTCCAACTTCATGATTTAATTCAGAGATATCCTTAACATACGTGCCTATACCTCCATTCCAGAGCAGGTCTGCATTCATTTTCAGAATTAGTTGAATTAATTCTTCACCGTTTACGTTATTTTTTGCAGTATCAAGCATAAGTTTTGCTTCTTCTGACAATGAAATTTTCTTTGATGATCTCTCATAAATGCCGCCCCCTTTAGAAATGAGATCTTCATTATAGTCATTCCATGAAGACTTTTTTAATTTAAATAGTTTTTTTCTTTCTTTATAACTTACAGAGGGTATTGGATTAGGATCCAGTAAGATATGTCTATGATTAAAAGCAGCTAAGAGTTTTAAATGATTGGATAATAACATACCATTGCCGAAAACATCTCCAGACATATCCCCTATTCCGATAACTGTGATTTCATCCTTGCCGATATTTTTGCCTAATTCTCTAAAATGTCTTTTTACACATTCCCATCCTCCTCTTGCTGTTATACCAAGTTCTTTATGATCATACCCTGCGCTTCCTCCTGATGCAAAAGCATCATCGAGCCAAAAGTTGTAATTCCTGGAAATAGCATTAGCTGTATCACTGAATGTTGCAGTCCCTTTATCAGCTGCCACGACTAAGTATGGATCTGTTTCATCATATGCAATAACATTGGAAGGATGGATAACTTTACCATGGATATAATTATCTGTAATATCAAGAAGTCCTTGGATAAAATTAATATATTGCTCCGTGATATCCTCTTTTTTATTAAGCAAATTATCCCTGATAACAAAAGCTCCTTTTGACCCTGTGGGTACTATGATGGTATTTTTTACTACCTGAGTTTTCACAAGTCCAAGGACTTCTGTTCTGAAATCATCAGGTCTATTGCTTAATCTTAACCCCCCTCTTGCTATTTTGCCATTTCTAAGATGGATACCCTTCATTTTAGCACTATGAACAAATATTTCATATAACGGTTTTGGTTCCGGTATTATTGCCAATTTTCTGCTGCTAATTTTAAAAGAGATATAATTTCTTTTAGGTTTAAGAAAGTAGTTTGTTCTGCATATGTTCAAAATTATATCTAATACATGCCTCATTATCTTATCTTCAGTCATAGATTTAATATTTTCTATGTCATTATAAATGCTAGAAAGTTGGCTATCTATATCTCTTGTGACCTTGCTGGGATCAAATTTTTCATAAAAGAGGGCTATAAGCTTAAAGGTTAATTCATGGTTATTTATCAATGTGTTATTTATGGTTTCATGTCTAAATGTATATTCTATTTGTTCCAGATAATTTCTGACAGATCTAATTAAATCTATCTGTTTGTAGTTAAGATTTCCCAGAACAGATAACTTGTTTAACTTGTCGTTTGTTACCTGGTCTTTTATTACCGAAGTGATTAATTCTGGTATTATTTTTTTATAATTTCTTTTAAAAGAAATTATATCTTCTATATCTGCGATAAAAAAAGCGTGGATATAATAATTTTCCTTAAGTGTTTGGATTTCATAGATATCTTCTTCATATACCTTTATTCCCAAATTATCAATAATAGGCATAAGATAGGTTAATAATAATGAGTGATGAGAATAAACATTTAATACTACTTTATCCTGGTCTGTATAAAGAGATGCAGAATAATCTTTTAATTTCTCCATGTATCCTATATCTATAAAAGCTTCGCGAGGCGTATTTTTATTTTTATAACTTTCTGGGAAAGATGATTTATATTTTGTGAAGAGGTGGTTACCTTTTTCTGTGTTATAATTTACGCTCAAAATATCATATAATTCTTCATCCCAATCCTTAAACAGCTCTATGATTCTTTTTTTAAGATTGTTTTTGTCTAATAAGTTAATAGTATTAAGATCTTTTAGAAATAGATGCAAATGTATATAAAAATAGCCGTGATCATCAAATCTAACCGAACGATCAACTATTTCTCCCTGGAATGTTTCTTTTAACTCAATAGAAATGTCATCAACAAGTTCTGTGGAATATTTTTCTAATGATGCTGATAAAAATATGTAAAAATGCCCCTTGGGCTCAAAATCTTTATAGAAAATACTTACGTGATTTTTGCCATGTAAAGAGAATATTATACTTAAGATATTTTGTAATGTATCTTCTGATAAAGCAAAAAGCTCGGTTTTTGGGAAGGTGTTAAATATATACTTTGCCCACTTATAGTCATGTGTTGCTTTTATCAAATTAAAATATTTAATGATGTTTTTTGTTTTATCTTTTACAATAGGTGTTTCTCCAGAAGGAGCATTTATTCCATGTTTGCTTAGGAGACCAAGTATTAAAATAACTTTATCTGCTTTGCCCTCTTTTTGATCCACAAAGATAATTCTATCCAGGCAGGATCTTATTTTTACTCTTGATTTAGAAGATATTTTGTCAATTAAAATAGGTTTTTTATTAACGAGTTCTATATCCCCACTTTTATTTAACGTTATAAGTCTAAAAGGGTTCATTTTTATTCTTTTTAACTTGCAGATACCAAAATTTTGATCACTAAATGTTTTGGATTCAAAATCAATATTTTCCAAAACCCTCATCCCTTGAATAATAAAATTTTCTTTTAGAATCCATTTAATAAAATCTGTTAGATTGGGCTCTTTGGAGGCCAATCTTTCTGCTTTCTCTTCGAGCGTGGTTGTGACACTGGGGAAGCTGTCAACAGTAAGAAATACTTCNTTTAAAATATTATTAAGCTCTCCTTTTATCTTATTAAGTATTGAAGTGTTTACATCTCCAAGCATAATGAAAAGAAAAGATTCATTCTCTGTATCACTTGTAGGACAAGATATGCTGGAGATATCTCCTAAAGATGTCCTGTTAACAGAAAATATCGGATGAATGATTATGGGGTCATCAATATTTATTTCATAAAAATATTCTCTTATGCTATCAATAAGAAAAGGCCTGTCATCCGTAATTATTATACCAATCGAAAAGTTGCCAATAAAAAATGGGAATTCGGTAAAATGTGAGAATTTTGTGAGATATTTTTTTTTCTTCCTTTCGTTAAAGACTTTAAACAGATAATCAAAAAAAGATGTGAAATCTGAGTCAGACATTATGTTGATTAGATTTTTAGGGAAACCCGCTAAAATCATTTTTGTAAAATCAGACAAGAGTTGATTTTCATTTTTGAGTTTTAAAGATACTTCATCAATAATGTTTTTTGTTGTTTGCCTAGCTTCTTTACTTTTTTTAACATTATTGCCAGATAAAACAGAAATATTGTACATTTGATCTCTCCCAACTATAAAAATATTTTAAATTTATTTTTTTGGCGCCTAGTCTGGTATTTTGTATCTGTTTTCATGTTTTTCTCTCTTTGAACCGTTTGTGTATATTACGTTGCATGTCTCTATATTTAAGGTTTTATATACTCCCTAAATATTGTTTTGGGTAACATAACTTTGCCAAATCTTTGGAATAAGTTCTAATAACATTAAGTAAAAAATAAGGATTTCTTAAAAGTTCTCTACCCATTGCAATAAAATCTGCTTCCTCATTTCCTAATATTTGTTCTATCTGTTCAATCCTGGTAATTAAACCAACAGCAATAGTGGGGATGTTAACAGCCTTTTTTATTTTTTGAGCATATGTAACTTGATATCCAGGGTATATATTCTCAGGAGCCTTTTCAGAGATACCTCCTGATGAAATGCTTATTATATCTATACCAGATTCTTGAGCCATTTTTGAAAAAACCACTATATCTTCTAATATATTGCCATTATAAACATAGTCAGTTGCTGAAAATCTTATAGATATTGGGATGTGTTTGTTAACATCTCTTATCGTTTCTATTATTTCTTTGACTATCTTAAATCTACTCTCATATGTCATGGCCCCATATAAGTCTTTTCTTTTATTTGTATAGGGAGATAGGAACTGATTAAGTAAATATCCATGGGCAGCGTGAATTTCTAAAATATCGAAACCGGCTTTTATAGCCCTGCCAGCTGCCTCTTTAAAAGATAAAACAGTGCTTCTAATTTCATCAATACTCATTTCATGGGGTATTTTATAATCATTTGAAAATCTTAATCCACTGGGGGCAGAAATTTCCCCTGATACTTCTGCTTTTCTTCCTGCATGTGCTAGTTGTAAAGCTGCTTTTGATCCTGCATTATGGATGAGATCAACGATCTCTTTTAGATTATTGATTTGGGAATTGTTCCACAAACCAAGGTCATTTTCACTTATTCTGCCACTGGGTGTTACCGCAGTTGCTTCTACTGTAATTAATCCCGCTCCTCCATAGGCTCTGGTGGCATAATGAACTCTATGAAACGCTGTTGCTAAACCATCATTTTCAGCAGAGTACATGCACATAGGTCCCATGACTAATCTGTTTTTAATTTCTACATTCTTGATTGAGCAAGGTTTTATCACATTTAGCATATTGTTCCTCCAAAACAACCAGATACAATTTTTGTTAGTTTATAAACGATTTCTGCAGTGAGTCCCCATATTATATATTCCTTGTACCTATAAAAGTACATTTTTTTGAGTACGTTGTTTCTCATCCATTTTTCTGTCCATTGGATATCTTTTATATAAAAGTGTTTAAATGGTACAAATAATAATTCTGCCACCTCTGTTTTGGCGATGGTAAACTTCAGGTCATTTATCTGCTTTGATACCATTCCTATATATGGTGATACCTTATGATTATGAAAAGAATTCTGGTCATCCATTCTACCAATAATTTCTATGTCATTTTTTTTAAGGCCAATTTCTTCAAAAGTTTCTCTTAATGCAGTATCTCCCAGGTTTTTGTCAATAGGCTCATACATCCCGCCAGGAAATGAAATCTCTCCACTATGAGAGGGCAGATCCTCCGATCTTTTTGTAAAAATAATAAATAAATCTTCATTGTTAGAAACTATGGGGATTAAAACGGCAGCCTCATTTTTGTAGATTTTTAATCTTTTGCTTTTATGGTTACTTAAACTTTTTTTTATGCAGAAAGCATTATTTGCCATATGATTAAACACTCAACTTTATCTTTTAACCTTTTAAATTCAGTATTTGAAATAAGATTTAATCTTCTATGAATATTTTGAGAGATTTTTTCACTGCATCCATTAGCGTTATCAAAAGATGCTTTTAGCCCATTTAATGCGTTCTCTTTTTTATCTCTTGAATCCTTGACTTTTTCAACCAACTTGTTCAATATTTCCTTAGTTTTATCCTCTACAAATCCTGTTTCACAGGGTACCAATTTTTTTGTCATAGGCCCTTTCGCAAATAAAATTATTTTTTATTTATGTTTGCGATGGTAGTATAAATACTATTCAAAGCAGTATCAAGAAGATTTACTTTTTTGCCACCAGCCTGGGCAAGATCTTTTTTCCCTCCGCCTCTTCCACCAGTGATCTCAGAAATTTCTTTGACCAATAGATTAGCAGGAAACTTATCAGCGATGTCAGAAGTTACACCGCACAAAAAGTTAACTTTATCACTGGTCGCATAGCCAATAAGAATAATGCCGCTTTTTATCTTGGATTTTAAAATATCCATGACATTCCTGAGATTATCTGAGTTTGTTGCATCTATTCTAACAGAAAGAACATTGATATCATTTATTGTTTTTACATGTTTTAAATAATTGCCAATTTTGTCTGCAGCCACTCTATCTTTTAATATTTGATTTTCATGTTCCAGTTTTTTGAGCTTATCAATTAAAATTTCAGTTTTATCGATCAAATCAGAGGGAGATGTTTTAAGCCTGCTAGAGATATGCAATAGACTATGATAGATCTCTAACATCTTTTCTATGACTATTCTCCCAGTTACTGCTTCAATTCTTCTCACACCTGATGCTATACCGTTTTCAGATAATATCTTAAAAAAACCTATTTCCCCTGTATGTCTGACATGACAGCCACCACATAATTCTTTGCTAAAACTGTTTACTTCCACTACTCTTACGGCACTTTCGTATTTTTCACCAAATAATGCCATTGCTCCTTTTGCAACTGCTTCATTAAATGGTAAAATCACTTTTTTAACTAATTTGTTTTGCTGTATCTGCTCGTTTACCAAACATTCTATTTTATTGAGATCTTCTTCTGGTATACCACTAAAGTGATTAAAGTCAAAACGGAGTCTTTCTGGGCTAACAAATGAGCCAGCTTGTCTCACATGATCGCCAACTACTATTTGCAGTGCTTTATGTAGCAGATGTGTTGCTGTGTGATTTTTTTCAGTTTGCCATCTCCTATCCTCATCTATCGAGGTTAACACGGTATCTCCTGTTGAAATTTTTCCTTTAGTTACTTTGCCAAAGTGCACAATAAGAGAATTACCCATTTTTTTTGTATTATGCACATTTATAATACATGTATCATTTTCAATGAGCCCTTTATCTCCTACTTGTCCTCCAGACTCAGAGTAAAATGTTGTCTCAGATAAGATAATTGCTAATTCTTCTCCTGCCGATGCGCTATTAATTTCTTGATTATTTTTTATTAGGCTAAGAACGGATGANATTGTTTTATGTAAATCATAACCAGTAAAGCTCGTTTTATATATTGATGAAAGTCTTTTATATATATCTTCTAAATTGTCAGTATCTACGCCTAGCCATGAGGTTTGAGCTTTAGCTTTTTGCTCAGACATCCTAGATATAAACCCCTCTGTATCGAGAATATAGCCTTTATCATCAGCGATATCCTCTAGTATATCTATGGGAAATCCGTAGGTGTCATGAAGTTTAAAAAGCTCTTCACCTGGTATTGTTTTATCTTTGGAATAATTATCAAATAATTCGTTAGCTAACTTCAATCCAATGTCTAACGTTTTTTTAAAGCGTTCCTCTTCAAATTTTACAAGATTTGAAATATATTCTTTTTTATCAGATAATTCAAGATAATGTTGTTTCATAAAGTCAACAATATATTCACATATTTTATATAAGAATGCTTTTTTTATCCCTAATGTTCTTCCATATCTTATAGCCCTGCGAATAATTCTCCTTAGGACATATCCTCTAGCTTCATTCGATGGGAGTACTCCATCACCAATTAAAAAAGTTGCCCCTCGACCATGATCAGCAATTACTCTCATAGAAATGTCCATGTTATTGTCTGAACCGTATTTTACTCCCGCGATCTCAGCAATAAAATTAATTATAGGCGTAAAAAGATCTGTCTCATAATTACTGTGAACCCCCTGCATTACAGCAGTTATCCTTTCAAGACCCATCCCTGTGTCAATGCATGGATGAGGAAGTAGTGAAAGTTCGCCAGAATCGTTTTTCTTATATTGCATGAATACAAGATTCCATAATTCTAAATATCTATCACAATCACAATCGATAGAACAATCTAATCTACCACAACCAACATCTTTTCCCTGGTCTATATGTATCTCCGAGCATGGTCCACATGGCCCTGTTTCACCCATTGACCAGAAATTATCCTTATCCCCCTTTTTGAAGATTTTATTTTCATGAACCCCGATCTTTTTCCATATTTCATATGCCTCTTCATCATCACGGTAAATTGTTATAAGCAGCTTCTCTTCTGGTAATCCAAGCACTGATGTTAAAAAATCCCATGCATACCCGATAGCCTCATATTTAAAATAATCCCCAAAAGAAAAATTCCCAAGCATTTCAAAAAAGGTGTGGTGCCTGGCAGTTCTCCCTACATTTTCCAAATCATTATGTTTACCGCCTGCGCGAACTACTTTTTGGCAGGAACAAGCTTTTTTATATTTTCTATTCTCCTTTCCCGTGAAAACATCCTTAAATTGGTTCATCCCCGCATTTGTGAAGAGAAGGGTAGGGTCATTAACAGGGACTAATGATGATGATGGTACAATTTTATGTCCTTTATCCTCAAAATAGTTCAGAAAATCTTTTCGTATAGTATCTCCAGTTATTTTAGTGCTAGTTTTCAATTGTTCTTCTCCCCATTTTATAGCGATTTTATATAATTTTCCCATTCACAGGGCAAAAGATATTTCTTATTATTGTTACATATTTTACACGCAGCCACAATATTTCTCTTAGTAGATTTACCTCCCCGTATTATAGGGACGATGTGATCCATAGTTATTTCATCTTCAGGAACTTTATTTCTACAATAGAAACAGACACCTTTTGAAACTTTAGATTTCCACCATTGTTTATGCTTTAAGATTCTTGCCTTGCTTTTTTCTAGTTGTATTTGTTTTTCGGATACTGTAATGGTAAAAAAGTTGTGATTTTCATATTTCATAATGAAATTATAAGAAAATATATTATATTTTCAAGGACTAATTACAAAGAGGATAAGGGAGCTATATGATGAAAACAGAATTTACAGGACTAGAAAAACACGGTTTTACAAACCTATCAAACATTTCTTGGGATTTATCAACCGCGGCACTTTACGAACAAATAATTAGGAGAAGGGAAGGCCTTCTGGCACACCTTGGTCCAATAGTTGTAAAAACAGGACACCATACAGGAAGATCTCCAGGTGACAAGTTTATTGTTAAAGAAGAAACTTCTGAGAAGAATATTTTCTGGTCAACTAACAATAAAGATATGAGTAAAAAACACTTCGATAGGCTATATGCCAGATTGCAGGCTTATCTGCAAAATAATGAGGTATTTGTGCAAGAATGTTATGCTTGTGCAGAAGATTCAAGCAAGATAAAACTTAGGGTTGTGACGGAATATGCATGGCATAATCTGTTTGCACGTAATATGTTTATAAGAGAAACAAATCAGGATATTCTAGAAAGTTTTGAAGCTGATTTTCTTGTCGTAGACCTGCCAAGATTTCATGCTATCCCGGAGATTGACGGCACAGCTACAGAAACCTTTATCATAATTAATTTTGAAAAAAAAGTAATATTAATCGGAGGAACAAGTTATGCTGGTGAACTTAAAAAATCTGTATTCACTGTATTGAATTATCTGCTTCCCCTAAAAAATATACTCTCTATGCACTGTTCTGCCAATGTTGGCAAAAACAATGATGTTGCCCTTTTTTTCGGTCTCTCAGGCACTGG
>JGI24724J26744_10001139_pt1 | contig 18431 bp, 13 predicted proteins | sample Cruoilmetagenom7_FD_26744 | JGI IMG/M metagenome (IMG submission 26744) | reverse complement strand
CTTGATGCGCTAGAAGGGGTGTCTGACCCAGAACAAAAACGCAAAATTATCGGCAACCTATTCATTGACATATTTGATGAAGAGTCTGCCAAGTTAAGCAGCGCCAAATGGTTAGCTCAAGGTACAATTTACCCTGATGTTATCGAGTCTGCGGGCTCTAAAACAGGCAAAGCACATTTAATTAAGTCACACCATAATGTGGGCGGTTTACCCGACGATATGAAGTTGAAGCTGGTTGAACCCTTACGCGAATTGTTTAAAGATGAAGTTCGCCAAATTGGTGTTGAGTTAGGTTTACCTGCCGACATGGTTTATCGTCATCCCTTCCCAGGTCCTGGGCTTGGTGTACGTATTTTAGGTGAGGTGAAAAAACAATACGCCGACTTATTGCGTTTAGCCGACGATATTTTCATTAGCGAATTGTATAAGCACGATTTATATCAACAAACCAGTCAGGCATTTGCGGTATTTTTACCGATAAAATCTGTTGGTGTGACCGGTGATGGTCGTCGTTATGAATATGTTATTGCATTACGTGCAGTTGAAACGATCGACTTTATGACAGCGCGTTGGGCACATCTCCCGTATGACTTTTTAGGTCATGTATCGAACCGCATAATTAACGAAATATCCGGTATTTCTCGAGTGACCTATGATATTTCAGGAAAGCCACCTGCTACGATAGAATGGGAATGATTTTATGTCTGGCACTGGCTGGCACCAGCAAGCAATCATTCAAACATAACCCATTGTAATTTATGGTTTTTTTATGCATACCTGATACTGATAGGCACTCTCTAGTACGACCAAGCGGGTTTTTAATGGTAGAAGCCATGGTATCGTTGCTTTCGAGATCAGGGCTCCGATAAAATACCATGCCATGTATCCGGGCCATTAATGCTATACAAAATTTCAAGTCGTTGATATAAGCATATAGATTAGAAAAACATACCATAAAAAAATCATGGTATTTTTAACCTCAGGAGGACTTGTGCTACTGACGGATACCAAGTTGTGAAACTTGAAGCTCCAGGGCAAACTCTACAAGGCGAACGAACGCGGTGAGCTCTATGTGGCGGTGATACCAACGGGAGGTTTCACTTTCAAATACAACTACTCGATCAGCGATCGACAGAGATGCTGACGATAGGCCTGGGGATGGCAAGCGTGGCATCATGCTCTCAGAGACTCGAGAGCGACTCAGGGATGCAAAGAAGATGATTGCAGCCGGGAAATTACTGGCCAGAGAGAGGGGATGCGATAAGGCATGCGGGGGGATTCCAAGACATTCGGGGTGTGGGCAGAAATATGGATTCACCTCATGTGACTTCCGGTAGCGCTTGCTCAGGGTCATCCGCGGCAAGCTCTGCACCAATCCAGCGATCCATGACTGTACACGCGGTCAGATCACCACTGACATTGACCGTTGTCCGACACATATCCAGAATACGGTCGACACCGAGAATCAGAGCAATACCGGTGGTGGGTACGCCGACACCCTGCAGTATGGTGGCAAGTATGACGATCCCTACGCCGGGGGTACTGGGTGTACCGATGGAAGCACCGACAGTGGTTGCGGTAAGCAGTAATAAATCGCTCACGGAAAGATCAATGCCAAAGACCTGGGTTAAAAACACAGCCGCTATTACTTGATACAGCGCTGTACCGTCCATGTTGATCGTCGCCCCTAGGGGAACGATAAATTGAGCAATGGATTTGCGCACGCCCAGTTTCTCGTGGGCCGTTTGCATGGACAGTGGCATTACCGCAGCAGAGCTTGAGGTGGAAAAAGCCAGTAGCTGAGGTTCGCGGATGGCACGCAGAAAGGCCCCCGGCGCTTTCTGCGCTACAAACATCACAATCAGAATATAGGTCCCCAGCAACAGCAGTAGTCCGAGTAACACGCTGGCAACATACACCGACATACCGAAAATAGCGTCCATACCGATGCGAATGGTAATGTCACAAAGTAGACCGAAAACCGCCAACGGAGCAATCATCATCGCCCAGTTGACGATTTTCAGCGTGAGTGCCTGGATACTGCTTAACAGATCGAGGATTAGTTTATTCTCACGTTCTTCCAGCGCGAGCAAGGCCACACCGATAAAAATGGCATACACCACAATAGCGAACATATCTTTGTCGATAAGTGATTTCGACGGATTCTCCGGCACCATTTTCACAATGCGCTGCGGGAGGCTGATGTCTTGTGGTTCGATATGGCTAGTAGTAACGGTGCTTGGAGTATCGCCGACCATGGATTGCACCAGTTCGGCATCGATGTAGTTGCCAGGGCGCAACAGGGTTGCCACAGTGATGCCGAGCACGACNGCGATTGTGGTGGTGGCAATAAAGTAAGGCACGATTCGTAGACCTGCCTTTTTCAGAAAAGCCGCATCACCACTGGAAGTAATGCCGAGAATGATCGAGGAAATCACCAGGGGTATCACTACCATCTGGATTACCGTCAGGAATAATTGTCCGGGCAGGGCAAACCATTGCGCCAGGTCGTAAGCCGTCTCCTTTGGCAGCAATGCCATGCCGGACGGCGACAACAGTAGCCCCAGTCCAATACCCAGCACCATCGCTAACAATACTTGTTGCCACAGGTGAGCACGTAAAAGTAGAGGCCGTTTGGGTTGTTTGCGCATATTTTCGGTATCCGGTATCCGGTATGAAGAGGAGAGACTTCCAAATTTAGACGAACAGGCTTACGATACTACAATATATCGAGGGCAACTGAATGTCTCGATAAGTATCCCGACTGGCGAAATTAATTACAACCCAAGGTTTGACCCATGACATCTTTTTTTCGCATACCCACCATGCTGACGTTCTCAGTGCTGCTTCTCGTATCTGCTGTGAATGTATCTGCGCAAAACGAGCGTCCACCACCGGCGGTCATCGTCACTGAGGTTTCGGCCCAACCGATATCCGATTCGAGCCGCTTCAGCGGAACCGTTGAGGCGATCCAGGAAGTCGATATTGTTGCAAGGGTGCAGGGCTTTATTGACGAGATCGTGTTTGAGGCAGGCGATCGGGTTTCTGAGAACGATGTGTTATTTAGGATCGAATCCGCGCCGTATTCGGCGGCGGTTGTCGCTGCCAGGGCGCAGCTGGCACAGGCTAAAGCCCAACTTCTGAACGCCAACCAGGAGCTTTCACGCCAGCAGGCCTTGCGAGAACGCAAAGTTGCCTCGCAGGCTACCTTGGGAGTTGCGGTCGCGGCACAGGCTGTGGCCAGCGCCGACGTGGAAATTGCTGTGGCTAATCTAGAGCAGGTACGGATCGAGCTCGGTTATGTCGAGATCGTGGCGCCTTTCGCAGGTGAAATAGGGCGCGAGTTCTTTTCGCGGGGCGCACTGGTTGGCCCGACCTCAGGCCCATTGGCTCGACTGGTCAACACCGATCCGGTGCGGGTCGTTTTTTCGATTTCCGATCGTGTCCTGCTTGATTTCCGTCGCAAAAACGCGGGTGGCACGGCAGTGGACGTGGTCTTTCGACTGGAGCTCGCCAACGGTGAGCTCTATAATGAACCCGCGCGGATCGAATTCGTCGCGAACGAGACCGATCCGGTCACCGCCACCGTTCCGGTGCGGCTGATCGTTAAAAATTCCGAGCAGCTGCTGATCCCCGGTCAGTTCGTCGATGTTGTCGTCGCACCAGCCGACCCATCGATTCTTCCCACCGTGCCGCAAACGGCGGTGCTGCAGGACCGCGATGGCCACTATGTCTACGTCCTCGGCGAGAATAACAAGGTGGCGCAACGCCGGATTGAGGTCGCCTCGTTGGTAAGAGGGGGCTGGGCTGTCACGGGAGGTCTGGAGGTCGGTGACGTTGTCGTCGTTCAGGGACTCCAGCGCCTTGCTGACGGCGTGAAAGTTACGCCGAGCGCCGCTGCGCCGAAGGACGACTGATGTCGCACTTCTTCATCGACAGGGTTCGCTTCGCCATCGTCGTCTCCTTGGTGATTTCGATTATTGGGGTGATCGCACTACAGCTCCTGCCGATCCAGCAATATCCAAATATCACGCCACCGACGATAAGCGTCAGTACCACCTATCCAGGCGCTGATGCGACCACTATTGCTGAGGTTGTGGCCTCCCCGATCGAAGCAGCGGTGAACAGCGTCGACGATATGCTCTATCTGACGTCGACAAGCTCCAATGCCGGATTTTACTTGTTGACGATTACCTTCGCAGTCGGTACCGATCCGGATATCGCGCAGGTGAATGTCCAGAACGCCCTTCAAACCGCTATGTCGCAGCTGCCGACCGAGGTGCAGCAACAGGGCATCACGGTTGGCGCTCGCTCACCTGACTTCCTGCTGGCCATTGCGCTGGTCGCGCCTGATGGCAGCATGAGCGATCTTGAGATCGCAAACTATGCTGCTACTCGATTGATTGACCCGCTGGTGCGCCTGGACGGCGTGGGTGAGGCTTCGTCCATTGGCACGTCAGAATACGCTATGCGAATCTGGCTGGAGCAGCCGCGGATGGAGAAGCTCGGCATTACGCCTACGGATGTGTCGAATGCAGTTCGGCGTCAGAACGTCCAGGCCTCGCTAGGTACAGTAGGTGCGCCTCCTACCCACGAGGGTGTCACGTTTCAGTACACCATTATCGGAGAGGGCCGGCTATCGACTCAGCAAGCTTTTGAGAATATCGTGATACGAGAGGGTGACGACGGCGCGATTATTCGCCTCTCGGACATCGCCCGGATAGAACTCGGCGCACAAAGCTACGATGCCACCGCGCGGGTCGGTGACCTTGAAGCGACGATGATCCAGATTAATCAGGCACCCGGTAGCAATGCACTAGCGACCCGGGATGCGGTGCTCGCTACACTGGATGGCCTGGCTGAACGTTTCCCCGAAGGGCTGGAATATCGCGTCATTTACGACGCGACCAAGTTCGTTAGCTCCAGCATTTCGCTGATAATGGAAATTCTCGTCGAGGCGTTCATCATCGTAATGCTGGTGGTTTTCCTGTTCCTTCGGGACTGGCGCGCCACTATTGTCACGGCGGTTGCCATCCCTGTGTCGCTTCTGGGCGCGCTGGCGGTTTTGCTGGTGATGGGGTATTCAATTAATATTATCTCGCTACTGGCGCTGGTGCTGGCCATTGGTCTGGTGGTTGACGATGCGATCCTAGTCGTTGAGAACGTCCAGCGTGTCATGGTGGATGATCCCGACCTGAGCATCCGCGACGCCGCGAAGCGCGCGATGGAGCAGATTACGGCACCCATTATCTCGACCACCCTCGTGCTCTTGGCGGTGGTAACGCCCACAGCCTTCCTTCCCGGNATCAANGGCCAGCTTTACCGCCAGTTCGCGGTCACCGTGGGTTCGGCATTAGTTGTTTCGTCTATCGTGGCACTGACGCTGAGTCCAGCCCTGGCCGCGATGCTGATGCGCAAACCTGAGACTAGCGTGCGGCGTGGACCCTTGTACTATGTCGGTCGGGCGATCGAGGTAACGCGAGATGCCTATAGTCGGTGTGTTAGCTGGCTTATGAAAATCTGGCCGGTGACGCTGATCGTACTTGCCGCCTGCTTCGGCGGAGCCTCTTGGCTCTTTAGCGCACTGCCGGGCACGTTTTTGCCGGACGAAGACCAGGGCGCGTTTTTCGTTAACGTGCAACTGCCCGACGCGGCCTCGTTATCACGGACTGAAGAAATCCTCGCTCAAATCACTGCGACACTTGACGCAACGGATGGCGTTGATCAGACCATATCGGTTGCCGGTTTTTCGATTCTTCAGGGCACGTTAGTGCCTAATGGGGGGATGGTGGTTGTCGCGCTCGACCCCTGGGAGGAGCGAACGTCGCCCGAGTTACGGGTCGGCGCCCTGGTTGGTCAGTTGAACAGGCAATTTTCTGCCGTTCCCGGTGCGATCATCGGCGTGTTCGCACCACCGGCAATTCCAGGCGTCGGGGCCGTGGGGGGACTCGACATGCGGCTTCAGGCGTTTGAGGGACAATCGCCGCAGGAAATGGCCTCTGCGTTGGCCGCACTGCTCGGCGCCGCCAACCAGGATCCCGCGATTGCCGGGCTAAACTCGAGCTATTCGGCCTTCGTGCCACAACTCTACGTTGAAGTGGATCGTCTCCGCGCCGAACGTCTGGGACTCAGCATCAGCGACATCTACGATACGATCGGTGCCCATTTCAGCACCCGCTACATTAATGATTTCAACTTTGGCGGGCGGGTGTTCCAGGTCCGGATGTCCGCCGATGCGCCCTATCGTGCTACGACCAAGGATGTTCTAGCTCTCAGTGTGCGCAATAAACAGGGCCGGATGGTCCCGATCGAAAACGTGATCACCATACGCGATGACCTAGGCCCTTACACTGTCCAGCGTTACAACCTCTATCAGGCGGGCCAAGTCAACGGTCTGGTCGCCCCCGGATTCAGTACCGGCAATGCGATGGATGCGATCCAGCGCATTGCCTCGGAAACGCTGCCGGACGGCTACGGCGTCGCCTGGTCTGGTCTGACCTTCCAGGAATTGCAGACCACGGGGAGCGAATTAGTTATCTTCGGCATGGCTCTACTCTTCGCGTACCTTTTTCTGGTGGCGCTTTACGAGAGCTGGATGTTGCCGATGGCAATCATCCTGTCGCTCGGCACGGCGGCGTTTGGCGCACTGTTCGCGGTGTTCCTGTCTGACATGCCAGTTAGTCTGTATGTTCAGATCGGTCTTGTGCTGTTGATCGGTCTTGCGGCAAAGAATGCGATCCTGGTAGTGGAATTCGCCAGGGAGCGCTCGGAAGAGGGTCAGTCGGCACGTGAGGCGGCTGTGAATGCTGCTAGGGCGCGCTTCCGTGCTGTTCTGATGACCGCGCTCTCATTCATCTCTGGCGTATTGCCACTTGCTCTCTCCACCGGGGCGGGGGCTGGCGCGCAGAATGCCATCGGTGTGACCGTCATCGGTGGCATGATCGGAGCGACGTTGATCGGGCTTTTTGTCATCCCCGCGCTCTACTATGTCATTCAATCGATGCGGGAATGGTTTCACGACAGGCGTGCCAGCTAGGTAATTCAGACGGACTTCGAGACAGTCTCCGTACTGATCAGATTGTTGAACTAAAAGCGTTTGGGTGTCGGCAGAAAATGCCCAGATTGATGAAAGCAAGTTGTGAAATGGGTGTTTTTCTGTTTTCTTCGTTTTATTACTTGCCTGTAGTTTATCGTTATTAATACGATTTCTAAGTGGTTATACAAAGCGAGCTATTAAAGAGGAAAAATATCATGTCACAAGAAATAGAAAGTATAGATTCCATATTCCGGAAAGAAATAAAAAGAAACTCAGGCTTTACGGTAACCGTGGGGATTGTGGTCCTGTTGATGGGGGTATTTGCAATGGGCTCACCCTTTATCGCGGGTATTTCTCTGGCGATTGCGGTTGGTCTTATGCTGATCATCGGAGGTATTGGTCAATTGGTTTTTGCGTTAAAAATACGTGCTGGACTGTTCAGTATTATTCTAGCTGTTCTAACAATAGCCGCTGGAGCTTACATGGTGAGTAACCCTGAGGTTGCTCTGGCAACAATGACAATAGTTCTAGCAATTTTTCTCGTCATTTCAGGTGTTTTTGAAGCTATGATGGCTTTTCAGATTAAGCCAGTTAAAGGCTGGGGTTGGGCCCTGTTTAGTGGTGTTATTTCGGTATTGCTTGGCGCCATGATATGGAGCCAGTTTCCTGTATCGGGTATCTGGGCTATCGGCATACTTATTGGCATCAAGCTGCTTTTCAGTGGCTGGGCATTGGTGATGTTTGGCTTGTTCGCTCGGTCGGTTGCAAAAGGCTTAGCTTAAGCAGATTGATTGAAATGGCGATCAAGGCAGACTGATGTTGAAGCCTTCTGTTTTTCTGCTAGAGCAACCACCCGACCATCGTCACCAGGAGGTTTGGGGCGCCCAAAAGTAGACGCCGTTAAATTTTCCTTGTGTGCGCATACTTTCGGTGTCCGGTATGATGGGGAGGGGTTGCCAATTTTAATTAAACGGGCTTTTTATGCCACGCTAAACTGCGATGTATCGTGGCACATCTGAACGTTTCAGTATGCATTTATAGTGGTGAAATTAACCGTAACCCAGCAGCAGGTTCTGTCCATTGTACAGCCATAATAAACGCAAGGTAGGGAGCGGCCGCAGTCTACACGGACTTTGGTTAGCCAGGCTAAACCGAATCAATATAAAGATAAAAGATTAACAGGAAAATATAAAGAACAAACGGCCAAAAATTATTTTGACATCACAGGATTTAGAACGTCTAGAGGCACTGCTTGATACCTTACCGGCGGCTTCTTTTCCGAGCAAAACAGAGCTGCAGGCGGAGCTTGATCGCGCCGCCGACGTCGAGCCATAGGAGCTGCCGTCGGATGTCGTGACCATGAACAGCAAGGTGCGTTTTGCCCTGGAATCGGGAGACGAGTTTTGCCTGACACTGGTGTATCCACAAGATGCCGATAGCAGCGCTGAGCGTATCTCTATACTCGCGCCTGTCGGCAGCGCGCTGTTGGGGTTGTCCGCCGGCGAGCATATTGAGTGGCCCAGGCGGGGGCTGCATGACGAAGGTGCGCCTCGTGGAGGTAGTCTACCAACCCGAGGCGAGCGGTGAATTTCACCGTTAAATTGCGGCGTCAATCCGTCAATGGGCGTTGCTTTGGTAGCGCGTGCCAGACGTTGACCAATTCTTCGATTATCTGCGGCGCCTGCCAGACCGGTTTGTTAATTGGGGACTGACCAGAATGGATAGTGAACGCCCAGCTTCAGCCCCGGAAAAAAACTCACACGATTTGCCAGCGCGTGTCTACCGAGGGGTATTGATTGTGCTCCAGGTCGTCATGGCGTTGGAATTGATGCTGGTGCTCCATGAACAACAGTGGATCAACGCGTTCCTGGTAGTGGTTATTATGGCGGTCACGCAGTCGCCTGCCGTGCTCGGTCGCCGGTTTGGGGTGCATATTCCTGCCGAGTTTCAGGTGCTCGCTGTGTTATTCGTGTTCGCGGCGCTGTTTCTGGGAGAAATCCACAGTTACTATTCGCGGTTCTGGTGGTGGGATATCGCCTTGTACACCAGTTCCGGACTGCTGACCGGGGTTCTTGGTTTTTTGCTGGTCTATTTGCTCAACGAGAGCAAACGGGTCGATGTTCATATGCGAGCGCATTTTGTGGCCATGTTCGCTTTTTTGTTCGCGGTGACGGTCGGCACACTGTGGGAAATTTTTGAGTTCACGATGGATCATGTCATTGATACGAATATGCAGAAACCTATGCTCGGCGATCCATCAGGGCTGACAGACACCATGTGGGATATGATCGTCAATGCCCTGGGAGCTCTGACAATCAGCTCACTGGGCTGGCGGTGCATGAAACAGCGGGAACGTTCGTTTATAGAGGCCTGGATTCGAAAGTGTATTGAGCGTAATCCGATGACGTTAGCCTGTAATTTAGATCGGGTGGATTGAGCAGTCGCTTCTAGTTGTTTCCTGTAATCCACTTTCAAGCCTGAGTTTATGATAAAAAAACCACCACAACCCTGTACCTTGAATGAGTTTTCGGTTCTGTGACTGCCCTCCAAGTAAGCCACAATAGTCTATCTTATGTCAGTGGGCTATTCGTGGAAATGATAGGGAATACACGTTCATTTCGTTTTGCCAATTGTCTGTCACTTGTTCTTGTGATCCTCGCTGGCAATGTCGTATAAGTAGCTCGAGTTAAGGCGGTAACTTCCCAAGTCATTGGAATATTATTCGCCTCGTCTTATCTGCCCATCACTGGCGGGGCTGTCATAGCCCCGCCAGGTCGACCGATAGAAGATCTGCAAATCTATAATTTGCACGTCACCCAGGGTACCGAAGCGAAGCTGTTTTAAGGTCTTACATCCGATCCCGAGTAATCGAAACGTTCAGTGCTGTAACGCTTCCAGCGGCTACATGAAGAAGAACGTGCGCAGATACAACGCACTGAGATGGGATTGGCGAAGGCGCTTTAATACGGCGTCGATCGCTATCTCGCCATCGTGTTCGAGGGGGTGTTACGATCTATGGTGTAACCGACCGGAAGCAACGAAAGGGCGCGGTTTCTTTAGCTTTGCATGGCTGGGTTGTTGTTGATGCCATTACCTGACAATGCGGGTTCCATCACGACGATGACAGAGATCGTGGTCAAGACAGGGCTACAGCAACGGCAACGGGCTTGTCATGTATGGCGCAGGTGATGGAAAAGAGTTCTTCTCACGAAACTATGTCGCCCACGGCATGGAAAAGCTCTTCCGTGAAGGCATGCTGAACCTGTCTGTAAAGTAGGATCAAACAGTATTTGAACTTATCCAGACGATGGGTAGGGATAAAACTGACAGGGTGATTGGGTTGGGTCTAATGGCGAAACACGTGCATCTATGTTTCGGAGTTCTGCCTGCCGACTTGAATGAGTGCTTGGACTACGGCAATGTACGAATCGCAGCATTCAACAGTCGTAATAACCTTGGTAATAATTCCTGGGGAAAATTCCCACTAAGCTTGATGAGCTGCCAGATGAAAAATAATTAGCGATGTCGCTGAGTAGTACGTACGGTAAGTCAAAAAGGCCGAAGATGGCAGATACATCATTGCCTCAAGCGTCGACAGTGAGCTCAGCAATGATTTAGCCAGTCAATTTAAGTTCCTTGATTCGCTCCAAACACTAGGTGAACAAGCTTGGTACTTACACCGCGAAGACCAGCGCCTCTTCATCAAAGAAACTAAAACTTTTCGCGGCAGATCGAGCGTAACGCGGAAGAAATACCGCAGCCAAAAATTGATCAGGCTTTGATCAAGAGGCTCAAGGAAATTTTTGCAACCTAATCGCCGCGATGCCTACTAGGAAGAACAGATTCTACTGGGCATGGACGAGTTTAAATTAGTAATTTCGCCATCATCGACTTCCAGGCTGCAGATGGAGTTAGCAGTGTTACGCTGGCGGAATACCACGAGCGGATTTCTCTGCTACGAGAAGAGCGTGAAGGTGACGCGGATGTACAGCGGATACTGGATGAGGTTGATGAATGGGCAACGTATTCAGAATACGTCAAATATTTAGTCGGACTACATTGTTCAAGGGCGTGGATTAGTGTATTTCGTTCCAGCCATGGCATTCATGGGCCTCATCAACTAAGCATCATTAGCAAGGTTAATAGCCTGCCCGGGAATCATTCTGAGCATTTCGGTTTAGTTGTCAAGAATGACTATAAGCTCTTTAGGCGTCGTCGGTAGAGATACTGTAGAGTGTATGGTTGAGCATCTCCACGGAGTTGGACGTTCTTTGCCCCGATCTGCTTGGTTTCCGGACCTTTTAGATAAATCATTGGGCAAGAAATGAAATTATTTTTTAAGGAATTTATGAGCCTGGTATTATCAATTAACGGGAATATAAGTCTTTGGAAAGAAAAGATAAAAATGGCTTATTTACTATCGAATGGGAATAATTCCAAATAATATATAACAGGCTGAATTAATTTAGAATATTCAGCATGTTATCTGCTAGCTCTTAGTGCTGGCAGGCCGTATTAGGTAAAATTTTTTCAATACTATAACTCATGATACCCTTGCTCTTAAGGTTAGGGCGTTGATAGTAATTATGCCGTGTCAAAATTGTTATACAGGAAATGAAAAATCGACAACTCCCTAATATTAATTAATAACGTGTGTCAAAAAAGTGGTATTTTAGGCCATAGATTGGCCCTTATTATGCTGATAGGTCACCTTTTGAAGCGTTGAGGGCAATCTATAGCTGATCGCGATCAGCAGGATATAGCGAGGGTTGGTAGTAACCTTGAAATATGCAGGCCGTTATGGAATCTATGTGAAGTAACGTTAAGATGTCACAAGATCAGCAGGAGTTTTGAGAGTGAACGAGAATTCGGTAACATTAAAAGGGCTGGTAAGTTCAGGCATTTTTCAGAGCATTATCATCGCGATAGTTATTTCACTTGGGGTTTGGCTTTGGTGGATTGCTCAAGCAAACGGTTTGCCGGAAGGCTTTGCTGCAGGTAATGGGCGAATTGAGGCCGTTGAGATCGATGTTGCAGCTAAGACTGCAGGTCGGGTCAAGGATATTTTGGCAAACGAAGGTGACTTTGTCGAAGCTGGGCAGGAACTAGCGAGGATGGATACAGCTGTCTTAGAGGCGCAATTGCGCGAGGCTGAGGCGCAACTGAGACGTGCGCTTATCGGCATTCAAACCGCGCAAAGCCATGTAACCCAGCGCGAAGCTGAGAAGCGGGCGAACGAAGCACTCATTGCTCAGAGGAAGGCTGAGCTTGATGCCGTGAAGAAACGCCTTATTCGTTCAGAAGAGTTGGTTTTAAAAGGGGCTGGGCCCGTGTCGCAGCAGGATGACGACCGCGCCGCTTTTCAGGCAGCAAAGGCCGCGGTAGGTGCTGCTGAGGCTCAAACGGCGGCAGCACAAGCTGCTATAGGGCGAGCTAAATCTGATGTTATTGGAGCGGAGGCTTCGGTGGAGGCGGTCCGAGCTGGCATCCAGCGCATCCAAGCTGACATCGAAGACAGCGTGCTGAAGTCGCCGCGTGATGGCCGTATCCAGTACCGTGTTGCCCAGTCTGGCGAAGTGCTTTCTCCAGGCGGGGTGGTGCTGAACATGGTTGATTTGGGGGATGTTTATATGACTTTCTTCTTACCGACGGAGCAAGCTGGGCGCGTCGCGTTGGGGGCCGAGGCGCGGCTTGTGCTAGATGCGGCTCTGCATTACGTCGTCCCAGCTAAGATTTCCTTCGTTGCCGATGTGGCACAGTTCACACCTAAGGCAGTAGAAACGGAAGAAGAACGTCAGAAGCTAATGTTCAGAATTAAGGCACGGATCGATCCGGACCTACTCAGGAAGCATCTTTACCAGGTCAAAACCGGGCTTCCCGGTATGGCTTATGTGCGGCTCGATTCGCAGGCAGGCTGGCCACCTGAACTGCAAGTCAAGCTGCCAAAATGAATCAAGATAACAGCGAAAAGGCGAATAACCACGAACGGTTAGCTGTGCCGGTTGCTCGTTTGCAAGACGTCACCTTACGCTATAAGAAGGTGCACGCGCTTAACGGCGTTAACCTTGATATTCCAGCCGGTTGTATGGCTGGGTTGATTGGCCCAGATGGGGTTGGGAAATCGAGTTTGTTGGCGCTGATTGCAGGCGCTCGTGCCGTTCAGAAGGGTGAGGTCGAGGTGCTCGGCGGCGACATGACGAATGCACGCCACCGCCGCAGCGTGGGCCCGCGGGTTGCCTATATGCCACAGGGCTTGGGACGCAACCTCTATGCGACATTGTCGGTGCGTGAGAATCTTGACTTCTTTGGCAGCCTGTTCGGGCATGACGGCGACGAACGGGCGCGTCGAATCGAGGTGTTAACCGGGGCCACAGGGCTGAAGCCGTTTCTCGATCGGGCAGCGGGTAAACTTTCTGGTGGAATGAAGCAGAAGTTAGGCCTTTGTTGTGCACTGATCCACGACCCAGATCTTCTGATTCTCGACGAGCCGACTACCGGTGTAGACCCCCTCTCACGACGCCAGTTCTGGGAGTTGATTGACGGAATCCGTTACTCTCGCCCCAGCATGAGCGTGCTGGTGGCTACCGCCTATATGGAGGAGGCAGCTCGCTTCGACTGGCTAGCAGCGATGTATGGTGGACAGGTGTTGGCTTGTGATAGCCCCGAAGGCTTGTTACAGAGCCAAGGGGTGGATTCGCTAGAGGCGGCTTTCATCCAGTTATTGCCAGAAGACAAACGACGGAATTATCGTGCTGTCGACATTCCACCGCGACTGAAAGACGATGGTGATACTGCGATTGAGGCACAAGATTTGACCATGCGATTTGGCGACTTCACCGCGGTAGACCATGTCAACTTGCGTGTTCCACGAGGTGAGATTTTCGGCTTCCTTGGTTCGAATGGTTGCGGTAAGACGACGACCATGAAGATGTTGACCGGCCTTTTACCGCCGAGCGAAGGCCGCGCTTGGCTGTTTGGGCAGGAGGTGGACCCACACGACCTCGCAACCCGCCGCCGCGTCGGCTATATGTCACAGTTCTTTTCGCTCTACACCGAGCTGACGGTGCGGCAGAACCTAGCGCTGCACGCCCGGCTGTTTCACGTGCCCGCTGCTGATATTCCACGACGTGTAGGGGAGATGATCGAGCGCTTCGACCTAGTCACAGTAGTGGATAGTTTGCCGAGCAGGTTGCCTCTCGGCCTTAAGCAGCGCCTGTCGCTGGCGGTGGCGATGATCCACAAACCGGAAATGTTGATCCTAGACGAGCCGACTTCGGGCGTCGACCCAGTTGCACGCGATGCTTTTTGGCGGATGTTGGTTGAGCTGTCGCGTGATGATGGCGTGACTATTTTTATTTCTACCCATTTTATGAACGAAGCAGAACGTTGTGACCGCATTTCGCTGATGCACGCGGGTCGGGTGCTGGTGACCGACACGCCCGCGGCTTTGATCAGGCAGCGGGGCGTGAAGACATTGGAAGAGGCGTTTTTGGTGCATTTAGAAGAAGCATCGGAGACAGAAACTGCTGAGAAGCAAGCAGATGGGAGAGCGTCGCTCGATTCAATAAATGCCTCAGCAGGCCACGTTGACTCGCAGGGTTGGCGGCGCTGGTTCGACTCTCGACGGATGATCAGTTATGCCCGGCGAGAAGGGTTGGAGTTGCGCCGTGACCCCATCCGGCTGACGTTGGCGCTGGTCGGTAGCGTCATCCTGATGTTCGTGATGGGCTACGGGATCAGCCTCGATGTTGAGGACCTCACTTTCGCGGTGCTGGATCGTGACCAGACGACCGTGAGCCGCGACTATACGCTTAACCTCGCTGGCTCCCGCTACTTCGTCGAGCAGGCACCCATTACCAGTGATGCTGATCTCGACCGGCGGATGCGCGAAGGCGATATCAGTCTGGCAATTGAGATTCCGCAGGGCTTCGCGCGCGACATCGCTAGGGGTCGGCGGGTCGAGATCGGCGCCTGGATTGACGGTGCCATGCCGACACGAGGGGAGACTACACGAGGTTATGTACAGGGCATTCATGCCCATTGGCTTGCGACCAAGGCGCGTGAAGCCGGCCACGGTGAGGCTTTGGCGGGTCTCGTCAATATAGAGACCCGCTTTCGTTATAACCCGGATGTTAAAAGCCTAGTAGCCATGGTACCGGCTGTTATCCCGCTTCTGCTGATGCTGATCCCAGCGATGCTCACGGCGCTCAGCGTGGTACGGGAAAAGGAGCTCGGTTCGATTACCAACTTTTATGTTACACCAACGACGCGGCTCGAATTCCTGCTTGGCAAGCAGTTGCCCTATATCGTGCTATCCTTCTTGAGCTTCTTGTTGCTGACGCTGCTCGCAGTGACTATCTTTGGTGTGCCGCTGAAGGGTAGCTTCCTGACATTGGCTATGGGGGCGCTGCTTTATGTTGGTAGCGCAACCGCTGTGGGGTTGCTCATCTCCACTTTCATGCGCAGCCAGATCGCGGCGATCTTCGGCACAGCGGTGTTGACCATCCTGCCAGCAGCAAACTTCTCGGGCATGATTGACCCAGTGTCGTCTTTGGAAGGAGTGGGACGCTTGATCGGCGAGGTTTATCCAACCACACATTTCCTGGCAATCGCACGGGGGACTTTCTCGAAGGCCCTGAGTTTCTCCGACCTGCAAGCCGCTTTCCTTCCATTGGTACTGGCCGTGCCGGTGTTGATCGGCTTGTCCGCTGTGATGCTTAAGAAGCAGGAGCGGTAGTCCATGCGACTTGCCAATATTTTCCACATCGGTGTTAAGGAGTTACGCAGTGTCGTGCGTGACCCGATTATGCTTGTGTTGATCGTTTACGCCTTTACCGTTTCGGTTTATACGGCGGCCACGGCCATGCCGGAGACCCTCAACAAGGCGCCAATCGCGGTTGTGAACGAGGATCGCTCTCCGCTGTCATGGCGTATTGTCAGCGCTTTTTACCCACCGTACTTTGTTCCCCCCGACGTGATTGATCAGGCACAGATGGACGCCCGCATGGATGCCGGCCTTGACACTTTTGCCCTCGACATCCCGCCGGACTTTCAGCGTGATTTACTAGCAGGGCGGCGGGCAACGGTCCAGCTCAACGTTGATGCCACGCGCATGAGCCAAGCCTTTACCGGTAGCCGTTATATTCAGACCATCGTTGCCGACGAGGTGCGCACCTTTGCGCAGCGCTACCGCGAGGTTCCGGAGTTGCCGGTCGACTTGGCGCTGCGGGCGCGTTTCAATCCCCAGCTCAATAAGTCATGGTTTGGTGCCATCATGCAGGTTATCAACAACGTGACTATGTTGTCTATCGTCCTCACTGGCGCGGCGCTGATTCGCGAACGCGAGCACGGCACGGTTGAGCACCTGCTAGTGATGCCGGTTACGCCTTTTGAGATTATGACAAGTAAGGTCTGGGCGATGGGGCTGGTTGTCCTTGTTGCTACCGCCTTTGCACTGACCGCGGTTGTGCAGGGGTGGCTGTCTGTGCCGATTCAAGGCTCACTTGGGTTATTCCTAGTTGGTGCGGCTTTGCATCTGTTTGCTACTACCTCAATGGGTATCTTCCTCGGCACTGTCGCCCGTTCGATGCCGCAGTTTGCTCTGCTACTGATGTTGGTGTTACTGCCGTTGCAGATGCTCTCTGGTGGCTCGACGCCGCGCGAGAGCATGCCGGAGGTCGTTCAATTAATCATGTTTGCTGCGCCCAACACGCATTTTGTGATGCTTGCTCAGGCGATTCTCTATCGTGGTGCTGGTCTTGCTGCTGTCTGGCCGCAGTTCCTCGCCATCACGGCGATCGGAGCGGCGCTGTTCACACTCTCACTGGCAAGCTTCCGCCGTACCATCAGTAGCATGGCGTGAGAAGGCTCTCTGAGTTACGAACGAATGGGCAAGGGTTTCTGCGCGTGGGCAAGATAGAAANGGGCTTTTTTTCTAAATAAACCATTGATGTTAAAGTGCGATAATAGTTATTTTATAATCGAGCGGGTACGGTGAGTTTTAATGGATGATGAAGTTTGGATGCGCCGGGCAATTACTTTAGCGCATAAAGCAGAAGAGGTTGGTGAAGTGCCTGTCGGTGCAATTATCGTCAAAGATAATGAGTGTGTTTCTGAAGGTTATAACCTGCCTATAAAGAACTGTGACCCAACAGCACATGCTGAAATAGTGGCTATTCGTGAAGCTGGTCGGCAGCTTGGTAATTACCGCCTTGTTGATACAACACTTTTTGTCACTCTTGAGCCTTGTGTTATGTGTTTGGGGGCTATTCAGCACGCGCGAATTAAACGTATTGTGTTTGGTGCGTTAGATGAAAAAAGGGGCGCTGTTTGTAGTGCTCTATCACTAACTAAAGCTGCTTATGCAAACCACCATGTTGAATGGACAGGTGGCGTGTTGGCGAATGAATGTTCTGAATTATTAACAGCTTTTTTTAAAAAAAGGCGTTAATAAAGGGTTTTAGGATAGGCTTGAACGGTTATAAATTTAGTTAGTATGGCTTACTATGTTATTGCAATTATGTTGATCATAGCGCAAGGGAAATAATGGCAAAATATAGTGAAACAAGATGGCTTGCTAGTGATGGAATGCCTATGCATGCCGTTAGGTGGCAGCCTGATGGTGAGTCGATGATGGTGGTTTGTTTAATTCATGGTTTAGGCGAGCATAGTGGTCGCTACAAAGACATGGTTGAATACTATACATCTTGTGGTATAGAGGTGGTTGCGTTTGATTTACGTGGGCATGGAAAATCTGGTGGTCAGCGAGGTCATAGTGATGATTTTCAGCAAATGATGCGAGATATTGACCGGTTTTTGTATAAAGCATCCGGTATTGATATAGAGAAGCCTCACTTTATTTATGGGCATAGTTTGGGAGGTACTTTAACGATCAAATATGCCTTGTCACACCCGGGTCGGTTTAAAGGTGTTATTTTAAGTTCGCCCTTGTTTAAGCCTACGGTTGAACCGCCTAAATGGAAGGTGTTGTTGGGTCGTTTGGTGCAATCTTTTTGGCCAACCTTGTCATTATCTAGTGCGATAGAACCACGAGTTTTGACTAGAGATAAAGTGCTGTTAGAAAGCCGTTCGGCAGATTCTTTAATGCACGGTAAAATTTCAGCTAAATTCGGTACTCAGATGTTAAACGAGGGGCAGCGTTTGTTAGATGAGGTATCGTTAGTCAACTTCCCTCTATTAGTGATGCATGGCGATGCTGATGAGTTAACCAGTCATCAGGCGAGCACACTATTTGCCAAGCGTGCTGGCCCGACATGTACATTAAAAATATGGCAAGGCTTTTACCATGAATTACATCACGAGCCAGAAAAACAAGAGGTGTTCGACTACTGTATAGACTGGATGAAGCGAGCCTTATAAAGCCGGTAAATTTTTA
>JGI24724J26744_10001137_pt1 | contig 18439 bp, 16 predicted proteins | sample Cruoilmetagenom7_FD_26744 | JGI IMG/M metagenome (IMG submission 26744) | reverse complement strand
CCTTTTTTGTGCTCGACAGGAAGTATGAAGATGTATCTGCTGTATAACCTGGTACTTACCTTAGGGTCATTACTCGTACTTCCGTTCTATTTATTCAANNTAGTGGTTACCGGCAAATACCGAAGAAGCTTTCTTCATAGGTTGGGTTTCCTGCCCAAAGGGTTAGTAGACGACCTTTGCGGAGAAAATATCGTTTGGCTTCACGCTGTCTCAGTAGGAGAAGTACTCTCTGCCCTTTCCTTGATCAGGAGGATCAAAGAAGAGAACCCGGACGTCAGAATCCTTGTCTCTACGGTGACTGAGACGGGAAACCACATGGCGAAATCGAGACTCGCTGACGTTGACGCCGTTATCTTCTTCCCTTTGGATTTTACGTGGGTAGTAAAAAGGGTGATCAGGGCTATATGTCCCCGGTTGTTCATACTTGTGGAGACTGATATATGGCCGAACTTTCTAAGAGAGTTGGGGAAACACAATGTTCCGTGCATTATTATTAATGGCAGGGTCTCTCCCAGGTCATATCGAAGATATATGCGGTTTAAGTGGTTTTTTCGGGCAGTACTCGGGAATATATCGATATTTTCCATGCAGTCTGAAGTGGATTGTTACAGGATAATAGAGAGCGGAGCGGATAGGTCGAGGGTGGTGACCACAGGGAATCTGAAATTCGACCAGCAAATCCCTGGTCTCACAGAAGTGGAAAAAGAAAGCATATTGAGTTCCATGGGTCTAAAGGCTGCCAGTAAGGTTTTTGTTGCTGGGAGCACTCATAGAGGTGAAGAGGAGATTGTCCTGGATGTCTTCACAGAGCTCAGACGAGAACACCCTGACCTGGTACTCATTTTGGCGCCTCGAAACCCGGAGAGGTTTGTAGAGGTTGAAGATGTTTTGTTTAAACGGGACTTTATTTGGATAAGAAGGACGAGGGGTAATGCATCTTCAGACTGGGGGAGTGTGGAGGTAATCCTTCTTGATACAATGGGTGAGTTGTCTGAGATATACAGTATCGGGCTCTTGGTTTTTGTTGGGGGGAGTTTTGTAAGGGTCGGTGGACACAACCTTCTTGAACCGGCAGCCCATAAAAAAGCGGTGATGTTTGGTCCCCACATGCATAACTTTTTAGAGATATCAGGGGTGCTGAAGGATAGCGGTGGCGGGATTCAGCTCAAGGATAAGGATGAATTTCTTTTCCATGCAAGAAGGTTACTTAATGATTCTTCTTTGTTGCGCAACTTAGGGGAGGCAGCCTACAGTGTGATTGAGAGGAATAGGGGGGCGACCCTGCGAAACATGGAGATAATAAATAGATTCATCTGATATTTCACAGCGTTATCGGTCGGAACCAGTAACTTAGGGACGAGGCTGAAATAACTTCCCCATTTGTGCATCTCATCTCTGAGCGTCAACTTGAGGAAGTTATTTCGGCCCCGTTCCTTAATTTCGAGGTGACCGCCGCCGGGTAAAGACAAACGAAAGACATGAACCTTAGAAGTTTTTTTGAAAAGCTCATCTACGGAAAATATGATAATAAATATTTGAAGATAGCGCTGTTCCCTCTGTTCTTGCTCTCCTTGCTTTTCGGGGTCATTGTTCAGATCAGGCGCCGGCTGTATCAGATAGGCGTCTTTGAGTCTAAAGGGCTTTCGTGTAAAGTCATAAGTGTGGGGAACATCTCATTGGGTGGGTCAGGAAAGACTCCTACGACCTACTATGTAGCCAAGTTACTAAAAGAGAATGATATACGTGTGGGAGTATTAAGCAGAGGTTACAAAAGCAAGGGAAACCGCAAAATAAATCTTGTGTCAGACGGCGACCATGTTTTGTTGGGTTTGAGGGAGTCCGGTGATGAGCCGTATATGTTGGCAAAGAAATTAGAGGGTGTTCCTGTCCTAGCCTCGAAGGATCGTTATAGGTTAGGGCAATATGCGATCAGTCGTTTTAATAGCAGGGCCTTAATTCTAGACGACGGTTTTCAACATATTCGGCTCAACAGAGACCTCGATATTCTTTTGGTTGATTCCCGGGTAATGTCCGGCAGAAATCATCTTTTTCCTAGAGGGATACTTAGGGAGCCACTAAAGAACATAAAACGGGCTGATGTTTTTCTGATTACAAGGGTAAAAGATCCGGAGGAATGCAAAGAACTAGGTCTGGTGATAAGACGGATCAAAGAGGATGCAGAGATATTCTGTGGTAATCTCCGGGCTAAGGATCTTATAGACCAATCTGGAGAAAGGAAAGGGTTGGATTACCTGAGGGGGAAAAGGGTGTTGGCCTTTTCCGGGATTGCCAACCCGGAATACTTCACAACGTCGTTGAAGGCGTTGGGAGCCATAGTAGTGGAAGAACTTATTTTCTCCGACCACCATTGGTATTCGTCAAAGGATTACAAGAGAATAGAGGAAAGTTTAAAAAAGGTGAATCTTGGTGTGACTACGGAGAAAGATATGGTAAAATTAGATAGATCCTTCCTTGATAATCTGGAGATATTCGCTCTTAGCATAGAATTATGTGTGGATAAGGAGGAAGAGTTCAAAGAGCTTCTGCTGGCCAGGGTGGGTGAGGCGTACCTTAATGAACAGGAATATAGCTGTATTCATGGATCGAGACGGGACCATATGTGAAGAGGTGGGTTATCTAAAGACCCCATGCGATTTAAATATTTTACCCGGGACTGTGGACGCCATAAGACTCATCAACAAGAGCCGGATAAAGGCGGTCGTTATTACCAACCAGTCGGGGGTAGCAAAGGGATATTTCTCTGAAGAGGTTGTCCAAAGGGTGCACATAAGGCTAAAGGAGTTATTGGAGGAAAAATGCGCCTACCTGGACGGCATATATTACTGCCCACATCACCCTGAGTTTGGTCCCCGAGAGTATCGGAAGAGATGCGACTGTCGTAAGCCTGAGGCCGGCATGTTGGAAATGGCCTCTAGAGACCTCAAGATCGAGCTCCCCCTCTCCTATGTTATTGGAGACAAGATCAGTGATATTGAACTTGCCCATAGAGTCGGCGCAAAGGGGGTTCTTGTTTTGACGGGATACGGCAAAGAAGAGGTGAAATCTCTGGATAGAGGATCAAAGAATCGGCCTTACTATATTGCCGAGGATATCCTTGCTGCAGTAAACTGGATTTTACTTGATCTGCAGGTGAAACAATAATGGAAATCCTGATCGTGAAATTAAGTGCTATCGGCGACGTAATCCATACCCTTCCCTCCTTGGAGGCTTTACGTACCAGATATCCGGAAAGTCATATCACTTGGTTGGTTGAAGAGAATGCCTGGGAAATAATTAAGGACCATCCCTGCCTCGATGATATTATAGTATCCAGGAGAAAGAGATGGATTAAGGAGATATTTAGGCCATCCACATGTCTTCAAACCGCTGGTGAGGTTATCTCTTTTATTAAAGAAATTAGAGGAAAAGAGTATGATTTGGTTATCGATTTTCAAGGGCTTTTAAAGAGTGGGATTCTCACATTATTGAGTGGCGGTAAAAGGAGGTTGGGTTATGATAAGACCCGAGAGTTNAGTTATCTCTTTCAAAACGAACGGGTTCCTCCCTGTGATCCTGATTTGCACGCTGTTGAAAGGTATCTTAACCTTGTGGCGTATCTGGGAGCACAGGTTAACGGGCAAGGTTTTTTCATCCCTCTTTCTGAGAGGGATGAAGCCAATATTAAGGAGTTATTAAAGGATAATGGGATGGATAAAACCAAAAGGGTAATAGCTGTCCATCCTGGCTCGGGGTGGGTAACCAAGTTGTGGGAACGGGAGAAGGTTGCCCGTTTGTGTGATAGGATAATCGATGAACTTGATGCAAGCGTCATCTTTACCGGGGATGGAAAGGATCGACCGATGATCGAGGCGATCTCATCCAGGATGCGGAGGATGGGGGTTAACACGGCAGGAACCCTGAGCCTGAAAGAACTAGCGTGCCTTTTGAGTTTGGTCGATCTTATGGTTACGACAGATACGGGACCCATGCACCTTGCCTCAGCCATGGACACACCCGTGGTGGCCATATTCGGTCCGACTGCACCATGGAGGACAGGGCCTTATGGCAGCGGTCATACGGTAGTCAGAAGCGATATCGCTTGTAGCCCATGTTTCAAGAAAAGATGCGAAACTAAGAGATGTATGGCTGAGATAACCGTTGATAATGTATTCTGTGCCGTGGCAGGGAAGATGGCCTCATTGGAAAGCGGAAGGTTGGTATAAATTAACGCACAACTGACAACTGAAACTACTTATGTTTGAAAGGGGGTATTAATGGGTATAAACAAAGAGTTGCTAAACATCTTGGCATGCCCCAAATGCAAGGGCGATATCTATCTAAATGAAACAGGAGATGGCNTGATATGTGATGTATGTAAGCTGATGTATGAGATCAAGGATGACATACCCATCATGTTGATAGATGAAGCAAAAAAGATTTAGGGCTAAAGGTCAACAGTCGCGTTGCGAGTGCATGGTGGTCAAAATCCGCAACCAGTTCTAGAGAAATGGCGCTGGTTTCAAAATTCGCAACTGACAGGTGTCTGTGAAGAAAGCGTATTTTGAGGAAGGTGTTGAAAGTGGCTCTGAGGACATGCGTAAGCGATGGGCGACTGTTTCGGGATTATCGTTATCCTCTAATTTTGGTTGGCCTGGCTATGGCCTTGCGGATATACCTCTACTTTTTTACNTTCATAATAAGCAGGGACGGAGTCTCGTTCCTGTCTATAGCACAATACTTTGAACAGGGGGAGATCACAAAAGGCCTGGGCCATGACTTTCATCCTTTTTATTCGATGATGATCGCCGCTGGTTCGTATTTGGTTGGGGATAGTCAATTAACCGGACAGATAATATCGATTGTTGCAGGGTCTCTGCTTGTGGTTCCAGTATTTTGCCTGGGGAAGAGCCTATTTGAAGAACAAGTGGGCTTTGTAGCAGGCTTACTTGCGGCCTTTCATCCTTATCTGGCCAGGATTTCAGCAGATGTTCTTTCAGATTCGCTATATATTTTTTTCTTTGCATCAGGTATCAGTGCTGGATGGGATGCCNTGAAAAGAAGGAGGCGACTCAGTTTTTTCCTGGCAGGGGTATATGCCGCCTTTGCATACCTAACGAGACCGGAAGGTATAGGAATCCTTATCCTCGTCGGGTTTTGGGTTTTGATGGCTGGTTCCAGGAGTTTTGGAATCCCGGCCAGGAAGGTTGTGGCGAGTTTTTTATTATTGGTTTTCGGGTTTCTTCTCTTTGCGTCGCCATACCTCATCTATTTAAGAAAAGAAACCGGCCATTGGATACTTACAAAGAAAAAGAGTGTAGGGGCTATCATCGGCATAGAGAGCAAAAGAACCGAATTCATAGACAATATGAATAGTCGAACAAAGGCTGAAAAGACTTCAACACAAGGAGGAAGGGAGGCTTGGACTCTGGCTGACATGAGTGAACCCTTACATGCCGAATTTTTCAGCGTAATTAGCATCGAGGTTTTAAAGAAAGTCTTTAAGTTTTTCGTTAAGTTGACCACTACTTTTCATCCGATTTTATTTTTATTTTTTTTATTCGGTGTTTATAAGAGCAAAAAAATCTCAGGGATGGACAAGAGGCAATGGTTCATCCTGTCTTTTCTCTTTCTTTATCTGCCGATCCTCTATCTGTTATTCCTGAATATTGGTTACGTCAGTCACAGACATTTGCTGCCTGTTTTTGTGATAGGTCTTTTCTGGACAGCCATCGGCGTTCAGGAATCAAGGATCTGGGCGCTTCGGAAGGTATGCGAGCTAAATCCGCTAAGGCGTCTCTCTCCGAATAAGGTCTCTTCAATTGTCATGATTTTGATTATAGCGATCCTGTTACCGATGACGTTGAAGCCTCAGAGGAGAGACAAAATATGGATAAAGCAGGCCGGCCTTTGGATAACGGAAAACTGTCTCATAAACCCAAAAATTATGGGCTATGATTCAAGGATCGCCTATTATGCAGGCGGGACGAATGTTGAAACCTTGGCAGGGTATACATTTCAGGAGATCGAAAGTGTGTTGGAGAGCAAAGAGGTAGATATTGTAGTTCTTGAGTCTCATCAGATTGATAGGGACCTTTCCGGTTCGGTTTCATTCGGCAACAAAACGCTCAACCCTATTCATGAACTGATTGACCTCAAGGGAAGAAGATTTCTTGTTTGCCGGATTCTTGATTACTAGGGGACGGGGACGAAATAACTTCCCCATTAATGCACGATGATCCTATTAATATGAGTATCCCCATGATACTTGGCGTAGGCAGCCTCAATGCGTAAAAAAGGGAAATTTGCGTTTTGCTTGTTCAAATATTTCCCCTTCGGTGGGTTGCAGCGGGGGTTTATACGGCTGGCTGAAGTATGCATGGCGCGTGGTCATCAGGTGGATGTATATACCGGCTCCTGGCAGGGAGAGGTTCCTGATGGTTTGGATGTTTCTCTACTTGCTGTCCGGCGTTTAACCAATCACCGGTATTGCGAGGCGTTTGCAAAAAGGCTGGGCAAATGCTTGCCTGCAAGGCATTATGATGTGGTTGTCGGATTCAATAAGATGCCAGGTTTAGATGTGTATTTTGCATCGGATACATGTTTTGCTGCACGTACACGTGGAAGGAGTTTCTTTTATCGTCTGACCGGACGTTGCCGGAGTTATCTGCGTCTGGAGCGAGCCGTCTTCGATAAGGAGTCAAGGACAGAGATCCTGTTAATCTCCGAACGAGAAAAGGCGCTGTTCATGGATTATTACGGCACGGCTGAACATCGTTTCCACTTGTTGCCTCCAGGGATTGATAAGGATCGTTTGTTTCTGGGCGACACGACCGGCGCTCGCGAGGTATTGCGTAGCGAACTCAGTCTTGGAACGCATCAAAATATCATCTTGATGGTGGGCTCTGATTTTAGGAGAAAGGGTGTGGATCGGGCAGTCAGGGCCATCGCTTCTTTGCCCCCTGATCTTAGTGAAAAAACAATCTTGTTGATTATGGGTGAAGGCAAGAAAGGGTCCTTTCAACGATTAGCCCGAAGATTAGGTGTTTCAGACCAGGTACGGTTTTTGGGTGGTCGCAAGGACGCACCTCGGTTTTTAGCGGCGGCAGATCTCTTACTACATCCTGCATACGAGGAAAATACAGGCACGGTTTTAATAGAGGCGATGGCAGCGGGGTTGCCGGTTCTAGCCACCGATGTTTGTGGCTACGGATATCATGTTGTACGTGCCGATGCTGGAGAACTTGTGCCTTCACCCTTCAGGCAGGAAACGCTTGATCAATTGTTGTTTTTTGTCTTGACTTCAGAGAAGAAAAGCAGGTGGCAACATAATGGAAGGAACTACGTTTCCAATACAGATGTCTTTGGTCGGCCACAAAAGGCTGCGGATATTATCGAGCAGGTGGCTGAATGCTAGTCTTACCTAAGGATTGGATGGAGCGCTGGCAGGGACGTGACGCTTTTGATGAGCTATTCTCTCTGGAAGGCAAGATTTATAGCGAACAAAAGGGCCGTAAAGCGGTCCGTTTTTCCATAGGTGGCAAATATTATTTTGCCAAACTCCATAGCGGAACCGGTTGGAAAGAGATAGTGAAGAATCTCATGCAGCTACGTTTGCCGGTGTTCGGCGCACAAAATGAATGGCGGGCTATAAAGCGCCTTGAGCAGTTAAATGTCAAGACCATGCAATTAGTGGGTTATGGCAAGAGAGGCTGGAACCCTGCCCAGGTTCAGTCCTTTGTTATTACTGAAGAACTGGCTAATACCGTGAGCTTAGAAGATTTTTGTCGCAACTGGCCCACGTCGCCGCCTGACTATGCCCTGAAGCGGGCCTTGATTGCGAAAGTAGCGAAGATAGCCAGAGCACTTCATGAACATGGGGTTAACCATAGGGATTTCTATATATGCCATTTATTACTCGATGTTTCGGGAGAACGAGAAAAGCTTGCTCCGGAATCTTTACGAATCTATCTTATCGATTTACACCGTGTGCAGATACGTCGTAATGTACCATCTCGTTGGCGAGTCAAAGACATTGCCGGGTTGTACTTCTCAAGTATGGACTTAGGTTTGACGCAGCGTGATCTATTTTGCTTTATTCAAGTTTACAGAAATAGAACGCTGAGAATGTCTCTCCAAGAAGACAGGATCTTTTGGCAGAGGGTCAGGAGACGTGGCATTAGACTCTATCAGAAATTGTCCGAGAAGACCGCGAAGGTTATTTAGTGTGCGCTGACCAGTCAGAATGCAGACACGAGTCCGGATGTCCACTCTGTAATTCATCTGGGACGTTCGCTTTCCAAGGCAGGGACTTACTCTACGACAAGCCCGAGACTTATCGTTACATGCAATGCGACCAGTGCTGTCTGATTTATCAGGATCCTATGCCTTCATCATCTGATATATTAAGCTTCTATCCTGACGACTACGAGCCTTACCGTGATATATGTTATCCGATGCGTCACGGGCGCACAAAGCTCGCCATCTTGCGCCACAAATATCACTATTCTCATCTCCATGTGTCGAGGCTGTTCAGGCTTCTTGCCCCAGCGCTGGGGATATTCAGACACCGCGATGCCATTCGTTTTGCGCGCAATGGAAAGGCGCTTGATATTGGGTGTGGTAATGGAAAATTTATGCATCGGATGAATTCCCTGGGTTGGCAGTTTGAAGGCGTTGAGTTTAATCCGGTGGCTGTAGATGTATGTCGCCGAGCAGGTCTAAAGGTGTTCCAAGGTGACCTGCACGCCGCCGCTTTTGAAGAGAATAACTTTGACTTAGTATCGGCGCGACACCTGATCGAACACGTTTCAGACCCGGATGCTTTGATGAGTGAAATAGCCCGTATCTTGAAGATAGGGGGACGTTTAGCGCTACGAACCCCCAATAGCCTAGCCCTGGGACGGCGATGGTTCAGGACTTACTGGTTCGCTAACGATGTGCCACGTCATGTGATTCTGTTTTGTCCGGCCAACCTCTGCATCTTAGCCAGACGCCACGGTCTGCGATTGGTTACGGAAAAGACTTTTACTACGCCAAAAATTATCCTGAAGAGCTGGGACTACCTGACTGGAAATCGGGAAAACTTTTCTCAGAAACGCAAGATTCGCAGACTACTTGCACGGTTTTATGTTGTATTGGCAACCATTATCCGTCGGGGAGACGAGATCTTTAGCATTTATGAGAAACCGTGAACAAGAAGAAGATCCTCTTTATCTCAAAGGGTGCACACGCAGCATCGACCCGTTATCGAGCTCTGGTTTACTTCAACATATTGGAAACCAACGGGTGGCATCCTGTGCACATGACGGCAAGGCATAATCTTCTGTCACGCATGAGGCTGTTACATCGCGCTCTTAGTGCGGATGTTGTGGTTGTCCTGCGCAAAACCTTCGGAAATCCTTTCCTTCGTTTGCTGCGTATCTGTTCAAAACACTTGATATTCGACTTGGACGACGCTATTTTTTGTAATAGTAATGGTAGCGTCTCTCGCAGACGTGAGAATCGTTTTGCGCAGATGGCCCGTAACTGCCAACAGGTCTGGGCGGGCAATCTTTATCTAAACGAGATCGCCGGGCGGCACAACGGATCAGTTATTACCCTGCCGACATCATTGACAATTGACAAATACATTGTTGACACGAAAAAACCAGATGATCACATCGACCTGGTGTGGATTGGAAGCGGCTCTACGCAGAGGTATCTTGAGGAGGCCTTGCCCATCCTGGAAAGGCTGGCGGACAGGTTACCTTGTCTCCGGTTGAAGATAGTTGCCGATTTTGACTTGCCGTCACAGCGGCTAAATACCTTGGCTGTCCGGTGGAGCGAAAACAGGGAGTCAAAGCAACTGTCATCCGCCCACATCGGTATTGCACCGATGCCGGATAATGCCTGGACACGGGGAAAGTGCGGGCTTAAAGTTCTTCAGTACATGGCTGCAGGTCTTCCTGTAGTCTCGTCGCCTTCTGGTGTAAATGGGAAGATTGTGGAACACGGGGTAAATGGTTTCCTCGCTGAAGGTCTGGAAGAATGGCAAGTTGCTATCGGGAAACTCGCCCCAGACCCAGATCTAAGGAAGATGATGGGGGAGACGGGGCGAAGGATAGTCGTAGAACACTATTCTGTGGAAGAGACTTGCTGTAAAATGCTTGAGGCCTTGGAAGCGTTATCCTGAAATCTATAGAAATTCAGGGTGATTCCGTTTCAAGGCTGTGAGTTGAGCACGGAATATACGCGTCACATTTGTCATTCCATCCCAGTTTTTCATCAACCTTTCGCAGTCCCGTCCAAATGCTAAGCGGAATCGCCACCTAAATCGGTGCTCCCGCATAGCATCTAGATCGACGAGGAATAATTCTTTGTTTGCGACCAGGAAATTGGTAGCCTTGAAATCACCGTGACTGATAAAGGCATCGGCGAGCGACTGGAGCAGTTCCCCAAAGAGCTTGGCAACATTTTCTTTGTCAATCCCTTCTGCCTCATTCGAGTGAAGCAGATGATAGACATCGACCCCTTCTACATATTCTGTAATGAAGTAAGCCTTAGATCGAAAAGGTCCCCATCGTTTCTCCAAAAGAGCGATGGGCATAGGTGTACGGATCCCCAGTAAGGACAACCGATGAGCATTGCGCCAGGATACCCAGGCCCGGCTTGGGCGAAGACAGCGTTTGAAGGCATGCCGGGTATTCTTGATATTGTATCGTTTGACGGCCATGAGGTGTCCGCCGACTTCCACTAACGCAACGGTGGAGGTGTTCCCGTCCTTGAGCAAACTCCTTTCGTCAATCATGCTGTCCGGATCAGCGAGAAAGCCGGCCATAGCCTCGTTNTGGAAGTCCCGGTTACAGACCATGAAGCTGCCCCAAGTTCTTTGACATACGAATGCGGAGCATTCACGGTATATTTTTTTGAGATAATCCGATCTCCTGCAATTTCGCCGGTTCCGGACTTCCTTCATCAAACGAGATTTTAAGTCATGCCGNATAGGCCATCCTCGTTTTTCAGCATACACCTGAAAAGCCCCGGGAACCAGAAAGTCGAAGCGCGGGTAGAGTTGGGCGAATACCTGGCCCAGGTTTCTCAAGCTCTTAGCTTCTGGTAAAAGCTTCCCTATTTGTCTGGCATCAACGGTAGCCCCGTCGATCGTATATATGTCTCTGCCGGTCAGCAGAAAGTTTCTCAGGTGCAGATCATCTTGTTTTATGCCGGCTTCATGTTGATGGGCGATTACGGTAACCAGCCGGGNCAGAAGTTCCCGACGCCGATTNTCGTCCTTCGCTTCTTCCCATGCATCCATAACGTTCTTGGCATCGAGAATCCTCCGGAACAGCAAGACCGGTGTACCATCAGGTTGAAGCACGCCCGTGAACAACAAAGGAGGCGTTTGGACGTCTGCATCTCGAAGGGCGTCTACTCCTTTCTTTTCACGACTGCAACGGCGTTTGGCGCCANGTCGATCGAGGAATAACTTCGCAACGACCTGCTCACCATTCCATTCACCGAAGCAGACGAGACGCTTTCCCGGCAGTACACGCAAGACCATGGTACAGACCAGCTCNTCAGATCGGCTGTCACAGGTTATATTCAGACGGAAAGGGACTGCCACATCGCGTCCAGCGGAACGAAGGTATCGGAAGTCCACAATTGGCCCCATCTTCAAGTGATTCATACCTTTCTAATACTTTCTAGCAGCTTAGGTTGGCGCTTATGGGACGGTCGATCGCCCATCCAGCCTCAACGCTGTTAGGGCTGCAGAGCAGCCTACGAACAACGAAATGCCACCCAAAAGATATACTCCATAAGCCTCAGCAATATTGCTCCGGTAATGCCCCAATGTTGAGTCACTAATAAGAGAGTGACAGAAGACAGCCGCAATCAAAGACGAGAGCGGTACCCATTTGCGCCATCCAGTTGGTCTCATGATAATTAGAAAATAGAGTAAGAAGCCGTGTGCAAGTATCAACAAGACGTAGTGGTGTTTCCATGATCGCTCCGAAAGAAACATCATCGCCAAAAATACCAAGGCAAACTCTCCCAGGTTCCCTAAGTGTTTTCGTTCATGGCGAGGTGTGCGGCAAAACGCAACCAGGCAAGCCAATACGGAAATTGAAGCTATCCTTACGATTAGAGACACCGTCTGCTGTTCAAATGAGAATAGATTGATCAACTCACAGTATCCTCTGCCTGCATTTGCCGCCATAGCGACAGTATCAGACAGGAGGCGATAAAATAGCCCGGTGAAGGATTGATTCATATAGATTGTCTGTATGTAGCTGACAGGTTTCCCTGTCAAGAAAGGGTGAATCATCTGTTTGTACCAGGCTATTGTCAGCTCTTTGTTGAAATCAAACCCCAATATCAATCCTGGAACAAGCCAAACAAAGAGTAAAATACCCACAAATGACCCCGACACACTCAACCAACGGCGCTTGTAAACAAAATAGGGCACGAAGAGCACAGGTGTTACCTTCAGGACAGCGGCAAGTCCTATCGCCAAACCTGCCAGGAAATCTTTTTCTTGATATGAACACAGCATTGCTACTGCAATGAGAACGCCGATTATCAGATTTATATTCCCATGGGACAGATCACTGATGAATACCCGTGTGCTAAGCAACAATAGCACGAGGAGCGCCCAGCCGGGCCAGGGTGCTCCATTACCTCGGGAAACCTTTGCTGTCGTCCAAAAGATGATAAGTATCAACAGATATTTGAGCGTTAGCCAAGCAAGAGATCCGGTCACAGGTCCCATTGCATGAAATGGCATAAGAATGAGCGCCATTATTGGTAGGTTAGGGTATTGTTCGTTTTCTGAATCGTATAGGATTTCCCCGCGGCTGAGCATTTCTGTGTAAAGAGTCCAGCGTAAGAAAGCAGTCCGGTTGGTCTTGGCTTTGTGGAGGACCTGGGCTGCGGAAATTATATAGATTCCCAACAGCACAGTAAGGAAGATGATTTTTGTTTTTGACCGCATGATCAAATCTATAGATTGTTTCGTGCCCGTCCCTAAACAGAGCATTGTTGTCAGTCTTTTGTTGTGAAATAATCGGAGATGACGCCTGTAAACGTGTTGTACTTAAATGCGTAATGATTCAACCTCTGTGCAACAAAACCAGCGGATAGGTTCTTGTCCTCATCGAGAAGTCTCGGGGATGTCATCTCCCATTTCTCTCGATCCATGGACAGTATGTATTCCATCTTCTTGTAATAAAATGGGGCTACGGACAGATCGGAATAGGCGTTTACAAACCAAGGGAATACGCGACCCACCTTTTCGAGAAAAAGGTTCTGTTCCCGCCCGAAATCAAGGCAGGATTCGTCCGTGAAGTTCATGAGGTTCTCCATTTTTTTAAAGTCCACATATCCGCCTTCTATACTAATCTCAGCCGCCTTGGTTCCGGGGTAAGGGAAGAACTTCGTCCATCGGAAACGGCCAGGTCTTGCCTGGGCTGTTAGGCGGATAGTATCAATAACGTCTTCCATGGTCTCAAAGGGAAGTCCGATCATAATAAAGACCGACGTGTGCAATCCGTACCGCTCGGCAATCTGTATCTTGTCCATGATCAGTTGATTGCTCATGTGCCGGTTCAGAACCTCTTTACGGATACGTTCATTACCGCTTTCTATCCCGAATTTCACTATCTTGCAGTTAGCTTCGGCAAGATAATGTGCCCTGTCTTCATCAAAATAATGGAAATGAGCATTCACAACAAAAGGAACATTGCACAGTTTTTTATATGCTGTACAAAATTCCCTCACATAATCCTTGCTAAAGGTGAAGAGATCGTCGTCAAATATGAAGGTCTTGATGTTCTTGTAGTTGAGGAGGAGAAATTCGATCTCGCCGATGACCTGGCTGACATCAAGATGACGAATAAATTTAAGATCTCCAAGATTGCAGTTAAGGTCAGCTTTGTACTGATTTATGATCTGGTGATTCAAGCAATACGTACAGGAAAAAGGACACCCCCTCGAAGCGATTAAGCCTACCCAGCCGTCTTTTACGTCAATGACCCGTTGGAAATCAAAGCTCTCATAATCCTTGAACGGGAGGTCCCTGATGACCGGAAAAGGACGTAAAGGGTTGATTATAACCTTCTTATCGCGGACCAGAGCCANATTGCGGACATCGGAAATGTCTTCNCCTATNGANAACTTGTCCATAAATTCAAGAATAGCCTCATCNCACTCACCCCTGAAGACATAATCAAAGAGTCCTGTGTCCAGGATCTGTCGAGTTGNTGCGGTAGCATGTATCCCCCCTATTACCAACGGTACTGAAATCGCTTCTTTAACCCACAAGGCAAGCTTATTAGCATAAGGCCATTGATTGGAAACAACGGAAAACCCGACGAGATCGGGTCCTATCTCCTGCAACCGCGCAACGAACTCTTTGCGGTTGGGTAATGGGGCAAGGGCTTCACATATTTGCCAGCATTCCACACTATGTCCTCCATGCTTGAGCACAGAAGCCATGTGGGAAATCCCGTAATTGAACCCTACCTGTGATCCCACATTGGGGTAAATAAAGAGTACCTTCATAGTTAATAAGTTCAGAAATTTTGAAACTCAATTATGAGCTGCAAATTGTCGGGGGGGCTATACGGTTACAATTAATCCTCGCATCCATAACGCGTCTCACGAGATCTGTGCTGTTTCCATAACTGTGAGTCGATAGGGTGTCCACATGAACGATGGTAGGCTTGTTTTTGCCGCAGGCACTCCAGCGGCGGACAAAGCGCATGTTATTCGATCCTGCGAAGATAGTCAATGTCTTTACGCCAAGGGCTGCAGCTATATGCTGGCATGCTGAGTCATATCCTATAAACTCATCACCGTTTGCGATCAGGGCTGCAATCTCTCCAATACTGCAATGGATACCAATAATACCGCTGGAGATCTGTACATCTTCTAAGGTATCAAAGGATGCATGTGTGACTATATGTCCATGACCTGTCATGCTATCCATCAGGGCCTTTGTCTGGTCAGACTCCTCCTCACCAAAGCCCCTGTCCAGAATAATAACAGTACCTGGTTCCTTGATGAGTTCCAAAAGCAGGTCTTTTTCGAAATCTCCTTCTACTCGTTTACGGTGATATCCACCGACACCGAAGTTTATGATAATAATAGCGCTTGCGCCCTTATTTCGTAATCCTGTACAAAACCGTTCCGTCTTGTCCAAGTAATGTTGAGAAGGCCAGACCGCAGGATAGCAAGACTGGGTTGTTACCATTATGCTATCGAGCCATCGATTGGTGAGCTCGGACACAGACATCATGTTGTTAAACGATCCGGCGGATCGGCTGTCGAAGAAAAAGTAATACTGTAAGGGTATTAGGGGCAAGATACCGAGTTGGGACAAGCGTGAATCCGGATCGATAAGGATGCACTCTTCAAGGGGGCAAGACCCGATTTCCCGGTCAATGTTTTCCAAAACATCATGCCACCTAGATAGACGCTCAATCAATCCACCGCAGCGACTGTAGGAGACCTCTCTGATCCTGATCCGGGGATTACCCCCGTATATCTCCTCAAGCTTTCGGCTGCCCAATATGACAATTTCAGCACAAGGAAACATAGAACTAAGTCGCTGCACCACTACGCTTGTAATGGCAACATCCGCTCCTATGGTGACCCTGGATAGTAGTAATATCTTGCGAATATTTTTAGGAGATGGGAGGAGCTTGCCATCCGCCCTAATTTTATCCATACGTTCCAAAAAATCTTTGGTACTGCGAACTCCGAACGTATTTAACCTCCCGTCCAAATCCTTTCCTGCCGGAAGGCGTCGACAAAATGAGATAACCTGGCTCATGACCCGNTTGTAGGTGTATGTCTGCATTTCTTCAAAGTCGTCGCACAACCCTTCCACAATGATGCCGAACAAGGCTGCTGAACCGGACCGATTTACTTCAAGCATGTCTGAAAATGTTGCCATTTCACACAGAAGATCAATATACTCTTCCTCATAGCGCCCGNTCTGAAAATAATGATCCATGAAGGAAAAGGCGACCTGTCGTGCCAGTTGGCTTACCCCTTCAATCTTTAGCCCGTGTTCTATTAAAGCAGTCCATTCTTTACGATAATAAGATGGTTTCATATGTTATTGTATTTCTTGAGTAATCGTTCACCAGCCCTAAAGACCATGGTAGGGGTCACCCCTGTCATGCAGATATGGTCACGAGGGCACAANTTTTTGTGGCAGGGAGAACAGCCGACGTCGTGTCGTAAAACCNAGGTCTTCTCCAGATTTGATGCCGTAAAACGTGGATCTGTCGGACCCATAATTACCACAACAGGTACATCAAACGCCACGGCATAATGTCGAGGTCCGGTATCATTTGTTACCAAAAGCTGACAACGTTGAACCAGAGGTTTTAGAAGTTCCAGATCTACCTTGTNCGGTCCTGTATTGATGATATGTGCCCGGGTCTGTTTCAAAATAGTGTCGGCAAGAGCGTCTTCACCCGGCCCCACGAGTAAAAGTAACTTGCAGTGGAAAGCCTCCTCAAATTGCTCTGCAACGGCGGCAAAATACTGAGGTGGCCAGCACTTAGAAGAACCAAACCGGGCTCCTGGGTTCAGTCCGATAACCAGGTCATTGGGGTTGACCCCGTACTTTTTTAAAAGGCGGTCGCATTCTTCGTGCACCGAATCTGAAAAAAAGAGCCGCGGCTTTGATCTGTCCGGAAGTTCAAGCCCCATCCAATGACATATATTCAGATAATATTCCACCATGGGTAAGGGAAGAATCTTCCTCTCCCGGAGAACGGGTCGCGGTCCGCCTGTCAGAAGGATAGACCTTCCCCCTCTGCGATAGCCGTAAATCCTTTTTACTCCCGCTAGACGCACTTCCAGAGTAGAACGGAGCGAATTGGGGAGCAGGATGGCCATATCCGGTCTCAATCGGTGAACAGAGTGTATCGTCTCGATAAGCCCCCTTATTGTCTTATCATCAACATCGATAACCTGGTCAAACCACGGACCGTCTTTAACGACCTGGTCTAAGCGCTTTCTGACTATGCCGATGAGCTTTGCTTGAGGAAAGTTCTTGTTGATGCAGTCTAAAACCGGTGTTGTCATAACCAGATCGCCAACCCAGTTTGGGCAACGAATCAAGATTGTTTTTGGTTTTTTAAAAATTTTCAAACTGTATAAAACCCCCGGAGCCGAACCTTAGGCGTTTAAACTTTCTTATATCTTTCCTCAGAACATCCGCGCCGCTATCCAGCTTCCTGAAATGAACGTTCCCAGTGAACTTCCCAGGTTGACCATGACTACTACAAGCAGGATCCTGCTCATGGGGTTCGCCCAGAATCCTCTCGCCGTGGACACGGCATTTGGAAGGTCTTCAAGGTCGGCAACAGTGGGTTTCTTCACCCATGCTTGAACCAATCCGGCAATCAATCCGGCGGCAATCATGGGATTGAGACTGGTAATGGGCGCCGCGAGAAACGATGCGACTATAGTGAGGGGGTGGGCAAGCGCCAGCGCTGCGCCAATCGCAGAGAGGATGCCATTTACCAGTATCCATATGTAGATAGAGTGTACGGAATGTTCTAAGCCTCCCTTAAAAAAACCAAGGATGATAAATGTTACAATAAGTGTCGGTATCGTCCATTTGAGTATAGATGTGACCCTGGTCTTTGGGGGGATCTCCATCAGGGGCTCTATAGGGGCATTGTCATGAATATGGTCTTGAATTCCGGAGAGGTGTCCTGCCCCGATAACGGCTACAATGGTTGCTCCAGGCGCGTCACGGATCTTGCGCGCCAGGTAAATATCGCGTTCATCGATAAGGCGTTTTTTTACTTCAGGTAATGATTTTGTGAAGGCTTCCATAATGGTCTCAAGCTGATCCTGGTTTTTCATCTCTTCTATCAATTGGTCGTCAATGTCATGTTTGACGAAGAGGACTCCGACAAGGTGACCTATCATTTTTAGTTTGTTCCAGAAACCAAGGTATCGCCATACGCGCTTCAGTGTGATTTCGATGTCGCGGTCCGCCAGAGTAAGCTCGGCATTGTTCTTTTCAGCTTGTTTTATGCCTTCCACCATTTCCGCTCCTGGTTGCACTCCAAGCTGCTCACCGAGCTTACGATAGAATGAGGTCATTATGAGCTGTGCCAGGAGGAAGAGAGCTTTTTTTTCTTTGATAGTTTTAAAGATGTTCATCTGCTTCCATGCATCTTGCTCAATAATAGCCTTGTATCGCGCTGCGCATAACTCAACGCAGACAACATCGGGTTTAACCGCCTCAACAGTATCTTGCACGTCTTGAACGCTTTTCTTTGATACATGGGCAGTGCCTACAAGGTAGATATCTTTCCCCTTAGCAGTAATTCGCCGGACACTGTCTGGAAGTATAGGATCGGATTTTGTCATTCTTTAACCTAGAAATAAAATATTTTTCATTTTTTGATGCTCTTCCGCTATAAGAGGA
>JGI24724J26744_10001136_pt1 | contig 18444 bp, 13 predicted proteins | sample Cruoilmetagenom7_FD_26744 | JGI IMG/M metagenome (IMG submission 26744) | reverse complement strand
AATTATATAGGATAAGATAGGATTATGAGCAAGCTCTCATTAAGTAAAGAGAAAATAAAGGTAGTTTTATTAGAAGGTGTCCATCCATTAGCAGAAGAATCNTTCAGAAATGACGGTTATGAAAATATTCATTATCTCAAAGGTTCTCCNGAACCAGAAGCACTAAAAGAACTCCTATCCGATGCCCATATTCTTGGCATAAGATCNCGCACATTCATTAATAAAGACATTCTTGCTGCTTGCGATAAGCTTATGGCAATTGGTACATTTTGTATTGGGACTAACCAAATTGATTTAGAGTTGGCTAGACACCATGGCATACCCGTTTTTAATGCGCCTTTCTCAAACACCCGTTCGGTTGCAGAATTAGTTTTAGCCGAAATAATCTTTTTAATGCGTGGAATTCCACAAAANAATGCAGCCGCACATCGTGGGGAATGGATTAAATCNGCTAATAGTTCGTATGAAATTCGTGGTAAAAAATTAGGTATTGTTGGATTTGGACATATTGGTTCACAACTTGGCGTTATTGCAGAATCACTTGGAATGAAAGTATATTTTTACGATGTTGAGAATAAGCTCCCCATGGGAAATGCTAAAAATGTTTCTTCGTTAAATAAATTATTAGAGAAAGTTGATGTGCTAACTCTACATGTTCCTTCAACTCCTGAAACAAANAACATGATTGGCAAGGATCAGTTCGATTTAATGAAGGAAGGCAGTTTATTGATTAATGCATCTCGTGGAGATGTTGTCGTTATTGGTGATTTAATCAATGCTTTAGATTCAAATAAAATTGCAGGTGCTGCATTAGATGTCTTTCCTGAAGAGCCTAGCAGTAATAATGATCCATTTGTCTCAAAGTTAACACAATACGATCAAGTAATCATCACACCACATATTGGTGGTAGCACACAAGAAGCTCAAGTAAATATTGCCAATGAAGTGACTCACAAATTGTTAAAATATTCTAACAATGGCAGTACCTCATCCGCCGTTAATTTCCCAGAAGTGGCTATTCCAGAACTGCAAGAAGGTCGAAGTCGTATCATGCATATTCATAAAAATAAACCAGGGGTTTTAGAGAAGGTTAATCATGTTTTTTCTTCTCTTGGTATGAATATTACAGCACTGCATTTACAAACTGCTGGTGAAATTGGTTATGTTATCATGGATGTAGATGGAAAAGATGTCGATGATTTAAAATCACAACTCAAAGACATAGATGGTACGGTTAGAGTCCGTATCCTACATGGAAGTTAATTGTAAGTTACTCAGTTTTAAACGTAAGATGGGCCCCGCCCATCACTAAATAAACATATAATTGTGGATAAAAACAAAAGCAATGGTGGGCAGCCAAATAGTCTTATTAATAAAGCCTATGGAATATCATTGGTTTCAATCATTGCAATCATTGCTGTTTATGTTGCTAAACTTCCTGCTATACGAAACCTTGCAATCAGTCCATTAGTAGTTGGTATTATTTTAGGTATTATTTTTGCCAATACGGTACGTCACAAAATTCCTAGTAGTTGGTTACCAGGCATACTCTTTTCTGCAAAAACATTATTGCGTATTGCTATTGTATTTTATGGTTTTCGTATCACTTTTCAGCAAATAGCAAGTGTTGGATTAGAAGGTCTATCTCTCTCAATCATTATGTTAACAAGCACGATGATAATTGGTACAATAGTTGGAATAAAACTATTAAAAATCGATAAGCACACTGCCATCCTTATTGCATCTGGCAGTGCTGTTTGTGGTGCTGCTGCAGTATTAGCTACAGAAGATGTATTAAAATCNGAACCTCATAAAACCGCCATTGCTGTTGGTACTGTTGTTTTGTTTGGTACAATCTCAATGTTCTTATTTCCAATCATGTTCAAATCTGGACTATTGGACATGGATGTAACGCAATACGGATTATACGTTGGAAGCAGTGTTCATGAAGTTGCTCAAGTGGTGGCAGCNGGTGGGGCAATTGATAACATTTCTAGTGATACTGCAGTGATAGTCAAAATGACGCGAGTGATGCTAATCGCGCCAATGTTATTGTTATTGGGGTTATTTCTAGTAAATTCTTCAAATTCTAAAGCTAGTGTAAAAACCAAATTAGTCGTACCATGGTTTGCTGTGTTATTTATTGTTGTTGCAGGCTTCAATTCTTTAAATTTACTCCCGACACAAATAGTTGACAATATAAATATCATTGATACTTTCCTATTAACTATGGCAATGACCGCCCTTGGTATGGAAACACACTTAGNTAAATTTAAACAATCTGGTTGGAAACCAGTATTATTAGCATTGATTTTGTTTTCATGGTTAGTCATCGGTGGGTATTTTATGACTTTAATAATTAGCACTTAAGCACTAAATATTAAATTTAACCCAAAGCATGTTTTAAATCATTAATAACATCCTCTACATGCTCCAAGCCCACCGATACACGCACCAAGCCATCCGTAATACTGACGCTAAGTCGATCTTCTTCGGTTAATTTGGAATGAGTTGTGGAAGCAGGATGTGTCACAATTGTTCTTGTATCACCTAAGTTTGCTGACAATGAACACATTTTTATCGCATCAATAAATTGTCTGCCCTGCTCTATACCGCCTTTTATTTCAAAGGCGACAACATTACCTCCAGCTTTCATTTGTTTTTTGGCTATTTCATATTGTGGGTGAGATTTCAGAAAAGGATACCTGACCCAGTTCACCTTATCGTGACTCTCTAAATACTCAGCTACTTTTAATGCATTTTCACAATGTCGGTCTAATCTTACTGCCAATGTTTCTAAACTCTTTGATAAAATCCAAGCATTAAAGGCAGATAAAGAAGGTCCTGTATTACGCGAAAACAAATATATATCTTTAATTAACTCAGCATTCCCAACTGTCACTCCACCCAATACACGTCCTTGACCATCGATTAACTTGGTGGCTGAATGAATAACCAGATCAGCGCCAAATTTAATCGGGTTTTGTAAATAAGGTGTAGCAAAACAATTGTCTATGATTAATAACAAATTGTGCTTTTTAGCGATTTGTCCCAGCCTATCTAAATCCAAAACATCAACTGCTGGATTTGTTGGCGACTCAGCAAATAAAACCTTAGTATCTTTGGTGATTAAGCTTTCAATTTTATCCACTTCATCAACATCAAAATAACTGGTAGTGATGTTCCATTTAGGAAAATATTTCGTAAATAGAGTGTGAGTCGAACCAAAAACACTGCGAGCAGAAACAATATGGTCACCACTGTTTAAAAGCGCTGCTAATGTTGAATAAATAGCCGCCATTCCTGTGGCAAATGCATAACCATCCTCTGCGCCTTCCATTTGACAAATTTTCTCCACAAATTCTGATGTGTTTGGATTAGAAAATCGACTATAGATATTGCGTTGTTTTTCTTCAGCAAATGAAGCACGCATGTCCTCTGCATCTTCAAAAACAAAACTAGAGCTTAAATACAAAGGGCTAGAGTGTTCTAGAAATTGTGTACGTTCAATCTGAGTTCTGATGGCTTGTGTTTCAAAATGATCTTGATTATCTTTGTTACTCATGTTTTACCTATTTAATTATGGCGACAAATACATCGTCCAGTTTCATTGAGATTAGTTCTTGATAATTTAATTCTACAATTAAATAATTATATGTTTCTGTGATTATTTTTCTTTCAATTTTTTCGTTGAAATACCTTTTATTGATGTAAACTTTAACATCAAAATCATTGTTTATGCTTAAGTTTTTGTCTATGTGATATTGATAACGGTAATTATTTTGACTGGCCCTTAAATCAGCTAATATGGCTGTACCAGTGGCGATACTCCCTGCTCCTGCACCGTTGAAAAGAAAATCAGTTTCATTGTTGTTCACAATAACTAAATTATTTTCATTATCAATTTTTGCCAATTCATCACTATTCTCAACAAACTGTGGCATAACAGTCACGCTAATGCCCTTGTCTTCATTGCGTTTAATTGAAGCCACTAGCTTAATGGTTAATTTATTATCTAGAGCAAATTGAATATCCGAAGTTTGAATCGATTGAATACCAAAATTTTTGACTTCATCAGGGTGACAAAGTAAGCCAAAACCGTGGGCTGCCAAAATAACTGATTTATATTTAGAATCAAAACCACCTACATCATCANTCGGGTCTAATTCTGCAAAACCAGAATCTTGTGCTTGTTTTAATGCATCATCATAACTGCTATTATTCTTAAACATTTGCGTCAATATATAGTTGCTAGAACCATTAACAATCGCCCGAATATTATCCGTATATTTGTAATCTAAGTATGTATCCAAATTCCTGATTATCGGAATAGATCCAGCAACTGCCGCTTCATATAATGCTGTGGCTTTATTCTCTTTGTTCCAACCAATGATTTCTGCTAAATTATTGGCCACCATTTTTTTATTGGCTGTTATAAAGTTTTTATCGCTGTTTATCGAAAATTTAGCAATGTTATAAGCTTGTTCAGGATTATTTATCACTTCAATAACGGTTTTAATCTGAGTATCTTGAAACAATTGATAATGATTGGTGGTTATTAATTCATGTCCTGTTTTTCGTGCTTTGAATTCATTTTTTACCGCGATTGATTTTATCTGATTAGGAATATTAGAGTTTTGTAACAACTGATAAACACCTTGACCAACACAACCAAAACCAAACAACCCTATGTTTTTATGGGGTTTTGTATCAGCATGTGATTGATAAAACTTTTTAATACTATTGCCAATTTTAACTGTCTCTATTAAAAATCCATCATGACCAAAATCTGACTCAATAACAATTAGTTCGGCATTAGGAATGTGCTCTGCCAATAATTCAGAGTCCTCAATCGGAAATAATAAATCAGAAGATACTGCAATCACCAAAGTATTGGCTTTAATTGATTTTAAAGCCATTGCCACACCACCTCGATCACGACCTACATCATGCGAATCCATGGTTTTTGTTAAGGCATAATAACTGTAAGCGTTAAATCTATTAACCAATTTATCACCTTGATAATCCTGATAACTGACAGCTTTAACTGTTTTGTTAAAACCAAAAATATCACCTTGGGTATTGTTATAGGCTTGATTATTACGATAACTCAATAATGCAATACTTCTGGCTGCTTTGAGNCCTGATTTAGCAGCATTTTCATGTTTTTGCCCCCAACTTTGATCGGCCTTAATGGCTAATCTTTGTGATTGGTTTAATGCAACTGCCCAAGGCGTCATCACAGCATTGGTGGCTAACAGAATTAAATTTTTACAAATGTTATCATCAATAATTGCCCATTCAATCGCTTGTTGTCCACCCATAGAACCACCAATTAAAGTATGAATTTTATTGATACCAAGGTACTGCCTAAGTTTATCAAATACTATTATATTGTCTCTAATACTGATATGTGGGAAATTGTGGTAACGTTTTTTATCCTCACAATTCAAAGGTGACGTTGACCCATAAGCTGAACCAATGATATTCACACAAACGATATAATAATCTTCTGGATTATATAAGTCATTTTTACCTACCAAACCTGCCCACCATTCTTTTGGGTTGGCATCCGCAGTGAGTGCGTGACAAACCCAAATCACATTGCTGGCATCACTGTTTAATTGACCATAAGTGCTGTAACTTATGGTCAAGTTTCTTAATGATTCACCAGATTCTAGCTCAATGGGATCATGAATCTTAAAACTGTGATTAGGCAACGATTTTGGCTTTAACTCTATTTGTGATGCTGTCAAAGGCTTGTTGTAAGTCGTTTTTAATGTCTGTAACATGTTCTATTCCTACTGATAATCTAAGTTGGTTTGGCAGTACGCCTGCGGATTGTTGTTCTTCTAAACTGAGTTGTTGATGTGTTGTTGATGCAGGGTGAATAATCAAAGTTTTGGCATCACCCACATTAGCCAAGTGACTCACTAACTTTAATGAATCAACAAAAATTCGCGCATCATCTAAATCACCTTTCACAATGAATGACAACACTCCACCAAATCCATTTTTTAAGTATTTCTTAGCATTTGTATGAGCTGTACTTGATGCCAATCCTGGATAATTAACACTTTCAACTTGAGGATGAGATTCTAACCATTGGGCTACTTCTAGTGCATTTTCTACAGTGCGTTCAACTCGAAGCGATAAAGTTTCAAGCCCTTGTATTAATTGAAATGAGTTAAATGGACTTAATGCTGGACCAAAATCACGTAAACCTTCTACTCGTGTTCTGATTGCAAAAGCAATATTGGGCAATCCCAGACCATTACCTTCGCCAAACACTTCGCCAAAAACCAATCCATGATAACCTTCTGATGGTTCTGAAAATGCAGGGAACTTGTCATTGTTCCAATTATAGTTACCGCCATCAATAATGACACCACCAACTGAAGTTCCATGCCCTCCAATCCATTTAGTCGCTGATGAAACAACAACATTTGCACCATGCTTTAATGGCTGAAACAAATAACCGCCTGCTCCAAATGTATTATCAACAATTAGTGGGATATCATGTTTTTTGGCTAATTTTGCAACGGCTTCAAAATCAGGTACACTAAAACCTGGGTTACCGATAGTTTCTAAATAGATGGCTTTTGTCTTATCCGTAATTTGTGCTTCAATGTCTATTGCTGTATCTGTTTCTGCAAAATCAACAGTAATGCCTAATCTTTTGAACGCTACTTTAAATTGATTGTAACTGCCGCCATAAATATAAGGCGATGATACAAAATGATCACCACTTTCTAATATATTATTTAATGCTATAAACTGTGCAGCCTGTCCAGAACCCACAGCAACAGCGGCCACTCCANCTTCTAATGCTGCAATTCTCTTTTCGAACACATCTGTAGTTGGATTCATAATGCGGGTATAAATATTGCCAAATTCTTTTAAAGCAAAAAGATTGGCACCATGTTCTGAGTTGTTAAACACATAAGAACTGGTTTGATAAATAGGTACAGCACGAGAATTAGTCGCCGCATCAGGCTCATGCCCTGCGTGTAATTGCAATGTGTCGAAATGGTAATTTGTTGTCATTTTGTATCTCCTGAGATAAATTTCGTTATCGAGATTCAGACAATTTCAGATGATGGGTGCACAACAATACAGGTATGCCTATCATCAGCAATGGCCTGAAAATCTTATTTTTTTTGTTAAGTTAAGTTAGATATATTAAGATTTAAAGACTATCGCATATTTGACATGCACATAGAACAACACATAATTGTACAAACTGATAAACAACATGAATTGTTCATCATTTTAAAACAAATAGTAAATGTATCCGCAGAATGGGATGTATAGAAAAATTTTGAGTGTTGTATTGTGTTCATAATGCTCTCTTTATATTTACCAAATAATTTTGGTCAGGATTTGGCACTAATTAGAAAATGATTATTCGTAATATTTGCCTGAGGGTCTTCGAGCCTGTCTCTCGCCTCATCGTTATAAAGTATAGATTTGTTAGACAACTTGTCTAAAAACTATGTGCTCAATTTAACAGAAAAAAAAATTTTAGCAATAGTTAATTCAATTTATTTAATAAAAATCAATAATGAAATAAAACTCAATATACATAAGTATAAATTATACTTCACATAAATAATTGTGACTTTTGTTTATTGATGCTCTGATATAATATGGGCTCTAAAATAATTATTGAGCTCATAATATTATGTCAAAAAGAACTACACTTGCTAATGCTATCCGTGTTATCTCAATGGATGCCATACAAAAATCAAATTCTGGTCATCCCGGCGCTCCAATGGGTATGGCTGACATGGCTGAAGTCTTGTATAACGATTTCATGCACCATAATCCTAAAAACCCTAAGTGGTCAAACCGTGACAGATTTGTTTTATCAAATGGTCATGGCTCTATGCTGATGTATTCATTATTGCATTTAACTGGTTACGATTTATCAATGGATGATATTAAAAATTTCAGACAATTACATTCTAAAACTCCAGGTCATCCTGAATATGGTTACACACCGGGTGTTGAAACGACTACAGGACCACTAGGTCAAGGTATTGCCAATGCTGTTGGTATGGCATTAAGCGAAAAATTACTGGCCAAAGAATTTAATAAAGAAGATTTAGATATAGTTGATCACAATACTTATGTGTTTTTAGGCGATGGGTGTTTAATGGAAGGTATTTCACATGAAGCCTGTTCTTTTGCAGGCACATTAAACCTAGGCAAATTAATTGCTCTTTATGATGATAACAATATTTCAATTGATGGCGAAGTTGATGGCTGGTTCACAGATAATACTGCTAAGAGATTTAAGTCTTACGGATGGCATGTTCAAAAGATTGATGGTCATAATCCCGAAGCTATTAAGAAGGCCATTAAAAAAGCCAAAAAGAAAACGGGTAAACCTTCAATCATTTGTTGTAAAACAAATATTGGTCAAGGTGCACCTAATAAAGCAGGCTCACATGAATGCCATGGTGCTCCCTTAGGCAGTGATGAAATTGCAGCCACACGCAAAGCCTTGAATTGGACATCACCAGCATTTGAGATTCCACAAGAAATTTATGATGGATGGTCTGCCGTAGAAAAAGGCGAAAAACAAGAAGCCGAATGGAAAGAAATTTTTGCTGACTATTCTGCAAAATATCCAGAGCAAGCGGCTGATTATACACGCCGGATGAATAATGAGTTACCTGCTAACTTCACTGAAAAAGCACAAATTGCTGTTGAAAAAGCACAAGCAGAAACAGAATCGATGCCAACACGTAAAGCTTCAAAATATGCATTAGAAGCACTGGGACCTTTAGTTCCTGGTTTGTTTGGTGGCTCGGCTGATTTAACACCTTCAAATAATACTTTTTGGTCAGGATCTAAAGCAGTCAANGATTCAGCTAAACTTGATTTCACTGGCAATTATTTATCTTATGGTGTGCGTGAATTTGGTATGACTGCAATCATGAATGGCATGATGCTTCATGGCGGTTTAATGCCTTACGGGGCAACATTTTTGATGTTTTCAGAATATGCACGTAACGCTCTTAGAATGGCTGCTTTAATGAAAATCCGTGGCTTGTTTGTCTATACCCATGATTCAATCGGCGTAGGTGAAGATGGTCCTACTCATCAACCAGTTGAACAAACTTCTTCTTTGCGACTAATTCCGAACATGAATATTTGGCGCCCATGCGATGCTGTCGAATCTGTTGCCTCTTGGAAGTCTGCGATAGAAAAGGTAGATGGCCCAACCTGTTTAATGTTTACCCGTCAAAACACCAATAAAGAAGAACGCACATCACAACAAGTCAAAGATATTGCTAAAGGTGGATATATTTTAAAAGATTCAGTTGGAACTCCCGATGCCATAATTATTGCTACTGGTTCTGAAGTTGGGATTGCTATGCAAGCAGCTGAACAGTTAGGTGATAAAATTCGCGTAGTTTCTATGCCATGTACTAATATCTATGATATTCAAGAAGATGCATACAAGGAAAGTGTTTTACCTAGCTCTGTTACTGCCAGAATTGCTGTTGAATCAGGACAAGGTGATTTTTGGTACAAATATGTCGGTCTTAATGGTGCCGTCATTTCACAAGACACATTTGGTGAATCTGCACCGGGTGCTGTTCTATTTGAACATTTTGGTTTTACAGCCGAGAAAATTGTAAATACTGTTACAAAAGTATTGGAGAAATAATCATGGCATTAATATCATTAAGACAATTACTTGATCATGCCGCTGAAAATAGTTATGGCATGCCAGCTTTTAACGTAAACAACATGGAACAAATTCATGCCATTATGGAAGCTGCTTCACAAACAAATTCACCTGTTATTTTACAAGGGTCTGCCGGTGCTAGAAATTATGCCGGGCCAGCCTTTATTAAAGGCTTAGTGTCTTCTGCTGTTAAACAATGGCCAGATATTCCTGTTGTATTACATCAGGACCATGGTTCATCCCCTGCTGTTTGTCAGCAATCTTTATATCTAGGATTTACTTCTGTCATGATGGATGGTTCATTATTGGCCGATATGAAAACACCATCTAGTTATGAATACAATGTTGATATCACACGTCAAGCGGTATCTATGGCTCATGCATGTGGTGCATCTGTCGAAGGTGAGCTCGGCGTACTTGGCTCTCTTGAAACAGGCTTAGCTGCTGAGGAAGATGGTTCAGGTGCTGAAGGTGTATTAACTATGGATCAGCTACTAACAGATCCAGATGAAGCAAAAGATTTTGTCGAAAAAACAAATGTAGATGCTTTAGCTATTGCCTGTGGAACCTCACATGGTGCCTATAAATTTTCAAAACCGCCAACTGGTGATATCTTATCAATACAACGTATTAAGGAAATTCACGCCAAAATTCCCAATACACATTTGGTTATGCATGGTTCATCTGCTGTTCCTCAAGAATGGTTAAAAGTTATTAATCAATATGGTGGTGATATTCCTGAAACTTATGGCGTACCCGTTGAAGAAGTACAGGAAGGGATCAAACATGGGGTTCGTAAGGTCAACATTGATACCGATTTACGCTTAGCTTCAACTGGAGCCGTTCGTAGATTTTTAGCTGAAAATCCTACAAACTTTGATCCCCGTAAATTCTTGCGTGCGGCAACTGATGCCATGCGAGATATATGTATCGATCGCTTTAACGCATTTGGTTCTTCAGGGAATGCTTCAAAGATCAAACCTATTTCAATGGATGATATGGCTGATAAATATAAATAAGCCATGAGTTTACAATGCATAATATTTGATGTTGATGGCACGATGGCTGACACAGAACGTGATGGTCATCGTGTAGCATTCAACCTTGCTTTCAAAGAAAAAAGACTAGATTGGCATTGGGATGAAGAGTTATATGGCCTGTTATTAAAAGTAACAGGTGGTAAGGAGCGTATGAAATTTTACCAATCTGACTTTTTAAAACAATCCGTATTAAGTAATGAAGAAATCAAATCCCTTCATGCTTGTAAAACCAAACATTATGTAAAATTATTAGAAGCTGGAAAAATTCCCTTGAGAAATGGTGTACGTAGATTAATTGAACAAGCAAAATCTAAAAATATTACTTTAGCTATATCTACAACAACTACACCAATTAATGTGGCAACATTGTTAAGAGCCACATTAGGAAACGATGCTGAATCACTTTTCAAAGTTATTGCTGCTGGCGATGTTATTCCAAATAAAAAACCAGCACCTGATATATATAACTATGCACTAAAAAAACTCAATATTGACGCTGATAATTGTGTCGCCATTGAAGATTCTGAAGCTGGACTAGAATCTGCTGTTCAAGCTGGAATAAAAACCATAGTAACAACAAATTTATATACACAAAATCAAGATTTTTCTAAAGCTCAAAAAGTCTATCCAAATTTTAACGATATCGACACCCAATCATTACAAAACATAATAGGTGAAAACCATGTCTAAAAAACATCCAATTATTGCTGTTACAGGATCTTCTGGTGCAGGAACTTCTACAGTAAAAAAAGCATTTGAACATATTTTTCACAGGCAAAACATAAACCCTGTTGTAGTAGAAGGTGACTCATTTCACCGCTATGACCGTAAAACCATGAAAAAAAAGGTTCAACAAGCTCAAAAAGATAAGAGGAATTTTAGTCATTTTGGGTTTGAGGCTAACATTTTAAAAGATTTAGAAAATACTTTTAAAACGTATGGAAAAAAAGGTTACTGTAATCGCCGTTATTACTTACATTCTCTAGGTGAAGCCGAACCATATGGTCAAAAACCTGGAGAGTTTACTCCATGGGAAGAAGCTGGAAAAGGAAGTGATTTAATGTTGTATGAAGGCTTACATGGGGCCATAGTCAATGAACAACATGATATTGATATCGCTCAACACGCTGATTTAAAAATTGGTGTCGTTCCTATCGTTAATCTTGAATGGATACAAAAAATTCATCGAGATACAGCTGAAAGGGGATATAAGCCTGAAGATGTGACTGATACTATTTTAAGACGTATGCGCGATTATGTTAATGTAATTACCCCACAGTTTTCAAATACTGATATCAACTTTCAAAGAGTATCCTTGGTTGACACTTCTAATCCATTTATTTCCCGTGACATTCCAACACGTGATGAATCAATGGTTGTTATTCGATTTAGAGACTTCAAAAAGCTAAATATTGACTTTCATTACTTACAATCAATGGTAAAAGACTCTTTTATGTCAAGAAGAAACACCATAGTAGTTCCAGGTGGAAAAATGCAGTTAGCAATGGAAGTTATACTTCACCCAATTATTGAAAAAATGTTAGGTAAAAAATAAGGCTATTTACCCTGCGAAAAAACACTCACAGGGTTTATATTCAGATGCCTTGAACTAAAATTTGTTTAAGCTCTTCTGTATTTTTCCAATGTAAACCACAAACATATCTTGGTATCATCCATTTATTTGTGGCTTTTGAAACAGCATTTGGTTCACAAGTAAATGCTGCTTTGATTTGACTCTGTTCTTTCGGGAAAAAATTATCAACCAAATATGTATTATAATGCCCGTAAGGGTATGCAAACAATGATGTCTGTTTTTTGATGACACAAGAATCAATGTATTCTGATGCATTAGATATTTGGTTATTAGCATCTTTATCTGAAAGTATTTGTTTAAAATCACCTTTGATATTATCAAGTTGACTAACATTTTCCAAAGTATGATGCACATGATCCCAAGAATGATTTTCAATGGACATTAAACCAGTATTTTCAGCTTCTTGCCACCATTGATCTCCCCAAATTTCATAGCCTGCGGTGCATGTTTTCACTAATACTTTACGCGCTTCACTTGAAGCAATGACAAAAGATGTAGCATGAATATCATTGTTATAGGATTTCATCGTTGAATAAAAAGATTGTTGTTGTCCAAAGGTTGGATGCATCCAATCTATAAAATCAAGCTCACACCCATCATCAAAAGTTAATACTACATATTTTTTAGTTAAATCTAATACTACTTCANCTTCCAACCATTGAACCATCTGTTTAGCTGAAATGATTACCACACCTAAATCGTTGATTAATTTTAAATCTGCCCGAAAAGCAACCAAGTCATTATCACTGTACTCATTACCTGAAATATTTGTAGAGTGATAAGTTAAAACAGGAATTTTCATTATTCAATAACCGTAGATTTTCATTAAATCACATAACTCTGATTTGACTTTATCAATTTCACAATTATCTAAAATATTTTTATACGAATCTAAAGCTGGTCTAACATGATCAAGCTTTCCTGATAAATCTAGTGGGCTTTCATCCAGAAACAATAACATGTTGGCCATTATTTCTTCAGGATTATTAGTTAAATCCTCATACTTAAACTCAAATAGTTTATCTCCAAATAATGGCTTTAACGTATTGATAATTAAGATGGATTCTTTCCAAAAATTTATAGCTCCAGTAATGGTCTGTGGTGATAAGACTTTTCCTTGCTTAAGGCTAGCCACTACATTTAATGGATTTCTTACAATATGTACAATTTTTGATTCTGGGAAATAGGCTTTTATTAACGGAAGTCCATAGACATTTTGAGGTGTTTTATCAAAGCATCGTCTTGATACTCTATTTTGAGCATTTTTAAATAATTCCATGTAATTCATCATGAAATCACTTCGATCACGAGAGTTCTCTAGAATATTATTGAAATCATTCTCATCAACTCCATCCATCTTTCGGTGTAAAATCAATGTCTCTGAAACCTTATTAACATGCAAGTATTCCGTTGAATGAAAAGGCTCTCCCCAACGAAACATGTGGGTTTCCTCAGGGCAAATCAAANTTGGATGAAGCTTTAACAAATCTCGCAGCAGCGTTGTCCCTGAACGAACACTACCAAGAATAAAAAAAACTTCTTTGTTGTTTAAATTATTGATCGAGTTATTTTTCAACTTCACCCCAAAGGTCAACATTGTTGCCCCACAAACCAATTAAGAACCTTCGATACAAAGTTGCGACAGGAACATCTCCAAGCATATCAATATAGGTCATCATTTCTTTAGGGTGAATAGCATTGTAGGTAACATCCATTGCGTATTCAAAGAGTTTTGAAAATGTCTGAGAATACACAAAATCAGACTCTTGCTTGATTAAATAGTCCATTTTTGATTGTTTAAATTCATTGTCACCGCCTTTACTTGCTACAATTTGATTCCAAACCGAGTCACTATAGCTTCCCAAAATATCAAATCCTGCTTTTTTTACATACAAATCAAATTCATCTGGTGAACAGAATTGATTTCTTGTCACATCTTTTCTTTCTGAATGGTCAGAAATAAACCAATTGTCAGCTTCATACTGCCATCTTTTCCAACCAATAGCATGAGCCAAGTTCCAAGTTTCAACATACAAAGTACCAGAAGGTTTAAGAACCCGATGCAATTCACGCAAATAGTTAAATAAGTCCTCTTTATCCAAATGACAAAAAACAGCCACACTGTAGGCCTTATCGACACTGTCATCAGGTATACAAGATAAATCATTCCTAGNTAGAGCGTGAAATTCAGCATTGTCGAGATCGGATAATCTTTCTTTTGCGACATCTAACATGTTTTCAGAAATATCTACACCAATCCATTTTTTACAATGAGGCGCTAATAACTTTCCTATACGAGCAACACCACAACCCATCTCTAGTACAATATCATCTTTGCCAATGTTTAATGCCACTTGCATTTGATCTGAAGTCCATTTTCCATTACTGATTAATGTTTCTTCATCTGTACTACCATCAACTGCAATAGCCCCAGATTTTAATGAACTAACTCTAGTATTCCACTTGTCTTTGTAATTATTTTGATCCATATCAATAGTAATTTAAAAAAATTCAGGTTAACAGATTAAATATACAGATTCAAACAATTGTTAGTTATATGTAGCATATTAACACTATACTTTACCCTTATTTTATACTGTATATTTCATGATTAATCAGTTAAACTGTGCCTATGAAAATATCAATCGTATCTACTCAAAACAACATTGTTACTTGTCATATAAAAGTAAGCTCAACTATATTATTTGATATAGATTTCCAGTTAGATTTGGTAACAAACACTAGCCAACAATCTATTCACATCAGGCAAAATGGCTGGGATATTTCTTGGTTACCACAAGGTGATTATGAATTAATTATTAATTTGAATGAATCTAATTTTGGTGAAGGACATTATAAATTGAGATTTATTGCCATGGACAATGTCAATAATAGTCCAACACTATTAGATGAACATCATGGAGAAATGACATTAACTAAGCCAAGGACAGTACTTACACCTGGCGTTCATTGGGATCTAACATCACCTAATATTAATGTTAACAAATTTAGTTGGAAAAAAGGTCACAGCGATTGGTTTTATCGTCACTTCGATCACGCCTCTCGAGTTGTTAAGGATTTAATGTTTGCCAACTCTGATAAGTTAAAGGGAAAAATATTAGATGTGGGCTGTGGTGATGGGATTACTGATTTAGGGTTGTTTCTCAGAACAAAACCAGAGCTTCTTGTCGGCATTGATCCTTTTGAAGGTTTTAAAAATTTAAATAAGTTTTGTGCTGAAAATAACATCCCTAAAAATTTAGTTGAACATGACAACCTTGTATTTTCAAATGCGAGTGGCAATGAAATTCCTTATGAAGATAATTATTTCGACGCTATACTTTCTTGGGGGTCTCTGGAGCATATAGCAGGAGGACATGAACAAACCTTAGCTGAAATAACCCGTGTTCTTAAACCTGGAGGTATTATATTTGCTCACCCTGGTTTATTTTATGGTGAATATGGGAACCATTTAGGTGAGTTTTTTGATGATCCATTTATACACTTAAAGATACCGAGAGATGAATTAAAGAGAAAATTACTGGAGTCTAAAGCTAACTACATGGACCGTTCTGGACAGACATTTCCACCAGAGGATTATTGGCAATGGTATACAGAGTTAAACCCCATTACAGTTGAATCACTTGAGAAAGAACTCAAAGAAATGGGTTACAAGCCTTGGAGGGCTGCACTAAGAACCTCAAATGTTATTGAATTTACTGACGAACTACAAGATTATTCTATCAATGATTTAGCTGTTAGAGAAATGTATTCAACGTTTATTTTAAAATAATATTTTCAATACTGGATAGTTCTTGTGCTTCAACTAACAACTTATGAGAAGGCCTAATTTTATAATTATTACCAAGTTTAAGATTTGAAATAATACCATCTTGTTCATGATGAATATATATTCTTGCTTTACCACGCCTATGTGTTTTAAGTAGTTCTTTTAACCCATCTGAAAAACTTTGATAATCTGAAGTGGAGGTAATAAATCCAATCTTGGAGCAATAGGTTGCAATAGCTTCATTGAGTGTCAGAATTTGCTTGGCTCGTATAATAAATTTATTAGAAAAGTTATCAATTCCAGCCTCTCCTTCAATAATGACAATCTCGTCTTTCAACATTTTTTCTTGGTTCTCGAAAAATGTATCTCTAAAAAAGGTTGTTTCAATTTCGTCAGTTTCATCTGCAATCACTACTGTGGCTGAATTCTCATTACGCACCCTAACAGATTTAATCAGGCCACCAACTAAAACAGCTTGACCATCAAAATAGCGCTTCTTAGCAAAATCATCTTCAGCATCTTTCTTTGGCATTTCTTTAGGTCGAAGTTCAACAACTTTAGCTACAGAGTGAGAAGTTACTGCAGATAACCACTGTTTTACAGTTGTTATCGGGTGTCCCGTCATAAAATGACCTAGCATATTCCTTTCTTGAAATAAACGCTGGTTGGAATCATAGTCTTCTATATTTGGCAAAGGAATCAACATATCATTAGTCTTAACAACAGTCACTGCTCCGAACAAGTCTACTTGACCTGAATCTTGATCTCTATTTTTTTGTTGCGCTGCTTTTAGCACATCTTCCATACCTGCCATCAAAGCCTGACGNTTTAAATGCAAACTATCAAAAGCGCCTGAAAGAATTAAGGCTTCGAGAGTCCTTTTATTGACTTTGTGTAGATCAACCCGAACACAAAAATCATATATAGATGTAAAGTCTCCACTTGCTTCTCGTTCATGCATGACGCTTTCGATTGCCCCTTTACCTACTCCCTTAATTGCACCAAGCCCATAAACAATTGACAAGCCTTCACCAGCTTTGAAATAGTAATCTGATTGATTGACATTGGGTAATTGCATTTCAATATTCATTAATTTTGTATCTTGAATAAGGTGAACAACTTTTTCTGTATTATCCATATCAGCTGATAAAACAGATGCCATAAACTCCACTGGATAATGGGCTTTTAACCATGCCGTTTGATAAGCTATCAGNGCATAAGCAGCTGAATGAGATTTATTGAAGCCATATCCTGCGAATTTGATAATAATATCAAATATTTCTTTAGCNACTTTTCCATCTACTCCTCTTTCTTCAGCACCTTGTTTAAATACTTCTGCTTGTTGCAACATGACAGATTCAATCTTTTTACCCATGGCTTTTCGTAAAATATCAGCNCCACCTAGAGAATAACCAGATAATACTTGAGCAATTTTCATNACTTGTTCTTGATATAATATNACACCATAGGTTGGTTTGAGAATCTCTTCAATATCAGGATGTAAGTAATCTGGTTCAATGCGGCCATGTTTACATTCAACATAAGTATCGACCATTCCAGAATCCAATGGACCAGGCCTGTATAAAGCAACTAAGGCAATAATTTCAGCAAATGAATCTGGAATCAATCTTCCAATCAACTCTTTCATACCNTCCGACTCTAACTGAAAAACTGCTGTAGTTTGGCATTTTTTTAACAAATCGAAAGTTTGCTCATCATCCAATGGAATTTGAGATATATCTAGTTTATTGTCAGGATCCCTATCCTTATTAATAGCAATAACAGCATTATCAACAATAGTTAATGTCCTTAAACCCAAGAAATCAAATTTTACCAAGCCAATGGTTTCTACGTCATCTTTATCGTATTGACTAAGTATTCCTTGAGCGTGCTCATCTTTATATACTGGGCAAAAATCACTTAACTTACTTGGAGCAATAACCACACCACCAGCATGTTTTCCAGTGTTTCTAATTAGCCCTTCAAGTTGTAAAGCCATTTCTAGTAATTCACTGGCTTCATCGTCTGTTTCTTTTTTTAAACTTAATTCCTTAGATTCTTTCAAGGCTTTAGGCAATGTGATNCCTAAATCATTGGGTATCAATTTTGCAATGCCATCAACCATAGGATAAGGATAACCCAATACGCGGCCAACATCTCTTACCACTGCTTTAGCACTTAATGTACCAAATGTGATGATTTGACTTACTTGATTGGCACCATATGTCTTGGCTACGTATTCGATGACTTCATCTCTTCTATCCATACAAAAATCGACATCAAAATCTGGCATAGATAACCGTTCTGGATTCAAAAA
>JGI24724J26744_10001133_pt1 | contig 18467 bp, 15 predicted proteins | sample Cruoilmetagenom7_FD_26744 | JGI IMG/M metagenome (IMG submission 26744) | reverse complement strand
CCCCAGGCAAACGGCGTCGCGCGCACCCTCGGGTGCGCGTGTCCGCAAGGTCAGACGCTCAAATTGACCATTTCGGCGTAAAAGGATGTTGCGCGGATAACCCGCCATCCACAGCCAAAACCTGCCCGTTCACATAAGATGCCGCATCAGATGCCAGCCAGGCGACCGCAGCCGCGATCTCTTCCGGCTGACCACCACGGCGCGTCGGGTTCAACTGACCGATCTTGCCTTCCCGGCCCTTGGCACGCGCATCGTCGAACACAGGTGCTGTCATCGGCGTTTCAATCAACCCCGGTGCAACGCCGTTGATCCGGATACCCTGTCCTGTCAGCGCCATCGCCGAGGTTTGCACCAGATTGACCACAGCGGCCTTGGAGGCCGAATACGGGATTGGACCGGCACCGGCCCGCAATCCCGCGACCGAGGCCGTCAGCACAATCGCGCCACCCTCGCCCATATGCGGCAAGCAGTCGCGCACCGCGATCCATGGCCCTAGCAGGTTGATGCGCAGCACCTCCATAAAGGCATCGCTGGGCGTATCAAGCCGAGGCATCATACCGCCGGTGACGCCAGCGTTGGCGAACAGAATATCGATCCCGCCAAATGCCTCCAAGGCAGCCGTCACAATCTGCGCCACGCCCGCATCCGTGGCGCAGTCAGTCTGCGCCGCCCGGGCCTGACCGCCTGCGGCGGTGATCAACGCGGCAGTCTCGACCACCGCGTCTTTCACGTCAGCGACCACAACCGACGCACCGCGTTCAGCCATCAACTGCGCGGTGGCGCGTCCGATTCCGCCCGCAGCGCCGGTGATAATCGCCGTTTTTCCAGACAAGTCACTCATCGGATCACTCGGACAACAGCGGATTGCGGCCACGATTGGTGATCATCGGCTCCCAGCCGGGATGGTTCAGGCCCTTGCGTTTCTTGATCTCAATCCGCGCCAACTGATCGCGATGCACCTCGTCGGGACCATCCGCCAAACGGAGAACTCGCGCACCGGCATAGGCCACGGCTGTACCGAAATCATTGCCTGTACCGCCGCCGCCGCAAACCTGAATCGCCCAGTCAGCGATCTGACAGGCCATGATCGGCGCCGCAATCTTGATCATCGCGATTTCAGCGCGGGCTTCCTTGTTGCCAACCGTGTCCATCTTGTGCGCGGCATGCAACGTCAGCAACCGGCACTGGTCAATCATGATACGCGCATTGGCGATGCGTTCACGCGTCACACCCTGATCCGATACGGGCTTGCCGAACGCCACACGCTGCAACGACCGGTCCACCATGGTCTCCAACAGACGCTCGGCCATGCCGACGGTACGCATGCAGTGGTGGATGCGGCCTGGGCCGAGGCGCGCTTGCGCAATCTCGAACCCGCGCCCTTCGCCCAGCAGCATATTCGCCGCCGGCACGCGAACATTCTCGAACAGCACTTCTGACGCGCGATCCGGCACACCGTAATAGCCGAACACCGGCAACGAGCGCACCACGCTAATGCCCGGTGTATCCATCGGCACAAGGATCATCGACTGTTGCTTGTGGCGGTCGGGATTGTGCGGGTCGGTCTTGCCCATGAAGATGCAAATCTTGGTGGCCGGATTCGACGCGCCGGTCGTGTACCACTTGTGCCCGTTGATCACATATTCGTCGCCGTCGCGCGTGATCTCGGACTGGATATTCGTCGCGTCGGAAGAGGCGACATCCGGCTCGGTCATCGCGAAACAGCTGCGGATCTCACCAGCCAGCAGCGGCTTGAGCCAGCGCTCCTTATCGGCTTCGGTGCCGAAACGCTCGATGACTTCCATGTTGCCGGTGTCGGGCGCGTTACAGTTGAACACCTCGGGTGCAAGGAACGAACGCCCCATGATTTCGCACAGATAGCCGTATTCCAGATTGCTCAACCCAGCGCCATTCTCTGAATCAGGCAGGAACAGGTTCCACAGCCCCGCCGCCTTCGCCAAGGGCTTGAGTTCGGCCATCACCGGATAGGTTTCAAACGGCCCCAATTCCTCAGCTTCGCGAAAGAACCGCGCCTCATTGGGGTAGATATGCGCGTCCATGAATTCATTCAGACGGGCTTCGAGTTCCAGGACGCGGGCAGATTTATCAGGGACCATGTTTATTCCTCCGGTTTCCCCCAGCCTAGCGGCTGAAAATGCATCTGACAAGATCGTCTGACGATATTGCTTGACCCCAACACGCCAACACGGGCATGTTACATCAAAGTCTAAAGGAGGCGACGATGGCCGAGGCCGAACTGACCGCATGGATGAACGCGCATATCGACGGCTTTCGCGGCCCGCTGACTCTGACCCGGCTGGCCGGGGGGCAATCGAACCCGACCTGGCGGATTGATGCGGCCTCGGGGCCATATGTTCTGCGCCAAAAACCACTGGGCAAGACCCTGCCATCGGCCCATCAGGTCGACCGCGAATACCGGATCATGAAGGCCTTGGGCGATACGGATGTTCCCGTACCGCATGTCTTGGCCTTGTGCGAAGACGACAGCGTTATGGGCTCCATGTTCTTTGTCATGGAATTCCTTGATGGCCGGACCCTTTATGACCCGCAACTGCCCGATTTCTCTCCCTCCGAGCGGGCCGGTATTTTTGACGCAATGAACGGTGCAATTGCCGCGATTTCACTGGTCGATCCGGTCGCCGTGGGCCTCGGTGATTATGGCCGCCAGGGTGGCTATGTCGAGCGTCAGGTCTCGCGGTGGTCAAAGCAGTATCGCGCGGCGGAAACGCAGGTNATCCCGTCGATGGATGCGCTGATTGACTGGCTGCCGCAACACCTGCCGACCGCCCCTGAAGAGGTTCGGATCGCACATGGCGACTTCCGCCTCGACAACCTGATTTTTCACAAAACCGAACCGCGCGTGCTGGCTGTGGTCGATTGGGAGCTATCGACCCTTGGCTGCCCCTATGCTGATTTTGCGTATAACGCGATGGTCTGGCGTATCGTGCCGGGTCTCTTTCGCGGGCTCGGTGGGTTGGATCTGGCGGGCACGGGCATCCCGACCGAAGACGCCTATGTCGCAGAGTGGTGCCGCCGAACCGGCCGCGCCCGCCCCGAGAACTTTGATTTCTATATGATCCTCAGCCTGTTTCGCATCGCCTCCATCGTGCAGGGCGTTGCCAAACGGGCGCTCGACGGTACGGCCAATGATGCCCGCGCCGCTGAAATGGGCAAGATCGCGGGGCCGTTGGCGGATATCGCCTGGGGTATGGCGCAAAAATGAACACTCAAACACCATCCGGACCCGAAGCCGTCGTCCGCGACATTCTACAAGGCTTGGCCGAGGGGCGCTTTGTCCCCGGTCAGCGCCTGTCGGAACCCGATCTGATGGCGCGTTACCAGCTTGGCCGCTCGACGGTGCGCGAGGGCTTGGGAAAACTGGCGGCGGCGGGCATTGTCTTGCAAACGCCGTATCGAGGTGCGCAAATCCGGCTGCTGAGCCGCCGTGCGGCCAGCGATGTGCTCAAGGTCACGGAATTGTTGCTAGGGTTGACGGCCTACCAAGCCGCCGAGGCAGTGGCAGCGGGCGCTGACCCGGGCCCACTGCAAGAGGCCTCGGACGCGGTTGATAGCGCGACGGATGACAAAACGCGTGCGCGAGCGCGGTATTACCGGGCATTGACCCATTTGGCGGGCAACGCCGAACTGGAGCGTTTGCTGCCCATGTTGCAGGTCCATATGATCCGCGCGCAACTGCGCGTCTCGCGGCCACCGGGCCGCAGTGCGCGCGCCGAACTGGTTCGGGCGATCAGTTCCGGACGCGCCAATACCGCCGAGAGCGCCGCCCGTGCGCACATCCGGTCCCTGATCGGAATTTTGCCCGATGTCCCGGATTCTGCGTTTGCACCGGACTAAGCCTGTTTAGTCGTCCCACTCGACCGCCACGGACAACGGGCCGCGAAACGCCCAGCCGCCGAATTGCGCCGGTTGATCGGGGGCCAACCGCAGAGACGGCAACCGCGCGAACAGCAGCGGCAAGGCAACCTCGGCAATCAAAGCCCGCGCGGCCCAAGCGCCGGCGCAAAAATGCGGGCCAGCCCCAAAGGGAATTGCTTTGCTCCGGTCGCGGTGGATGTCGTATTCAGCGGGACGGTCAAACACGGCCTCGTCATGATTGGCCGAACCGAACATCAAAAAGGCCATATCCCCCGGCTCCAGCGTCACGCCACCGACGTCATGCGTTTGCGCAATGCGCCGTGGCGACATGCCGATCGGGGAATTCCATCGTGCGTATTCTTCGAACGCGGCCAGCCATGTGGCCTCGCCACTTTGGATTGCGGCAAGCGCCCGCGGATGGGTCAACAGTGCCCAGATAGTTCCGGCGATGGCATCGCGCGGCTCATTTTGTCCGCCCGAGATCGCCAATTTGATGTTCGCCCGCACCGACTCATCAGCCATTCCCGACCGACGCTGCACGGATAATAGCGAGTGATCCGCATTGGCGTCGATATCGGCAATGCGCGCGTCAATGTGCCGATCAATGGATGCCGTGCAGTCATTGCACCGCTCCTCGACGTCGGGATCACCTGCGTAATTGCTGCACCCGTCAATCATACCCTGACTTACGCGGTCCATCTCGCGCCAGTCCATGTTGGTCAGACCGGTGATAGATTTCAGCGCCTCGGCGGAAAGCTGCATCGCATAGTCGGCGACCAGATCAGCCCGCCCCTTTGGCACAAGTTCCTCTAGTATCTGCGCGGCCTGGGCGCGAAATTGCTCCAGCCATATCTCCTTGACGGTGCGCGGCGAAACCGAGGGAAAAATCGCCGCACGCTCGGCTTTATGGGTGTCGCCATCCTTGCGCATCATGTTCTGACCCATAAGGCGGGTCATCAAACCATCGGGCTGTTCGGACGAGAACACCGCTGTGTTCTTTTCATTTTCCCACACGTCATCGCGTCTAGTCAGCAACACAGCGTTCAATTCTGGGACAAAAGCAACTGGCGCGGTTTCTCGAAGCTTGGCGAGGGTTGGATACGGGTCGAGCCAAAAGGCCTCGCGATCAATGTTCACAACAGGTGCATTGCGGGCCATGTCAATCCTTGCGGCAGGTGTTCCAGACGGCAAGCCTAGCACATCGCACCGGTCCACCAATAGAAAAGGGCCACCCCAAAAGGATGGCCCAAGTCGTTCACAAAAACACCGGTTAGTCTGCGCCGCGCACATCAAAGCCGACATCTGGCGACGGGTGGAACAGTTTTTGCACAAAGAAGATGGCCACCGCTGAGGCCACTCCGATGAAATCGGTGGTCCAACTGCCAGCAATCATGAACAGAGCCGCCACGATCAATGCCGCGCGGATAAACCAAGCCGACCGTGCGCCCATGAACCAGCCTTGCACACCCGATGACAGCAAGAACACACCTGCTGTGGCCGTAATGGTGGCCCTGATGATCTCTGTCCATGTGCCATCCATGAGGATGGCGCCGTTATAGAAGAACATGAACGGCACGACAAAGGCCGAGATGCCGATCTTGAACGAGGCGACCGAAGTCTCCATCGGGTTGGCACCAGATATGCCCGCCGCCGCATAGGACGCCAGCGCCACAGGGGGCGTGATGGCAGAGACAACGGCAAAGTAGAACACAAAGAAATGCGCCGTCAGGTGTGGAATGCCAAGGTTCACAAGACCCGGTGCCACGACCGAGGCCGCAACCGCATAGGCCGCCGTGGTCGGCATCCCCATTCCCAGCAGGATGGCGATACACATGGCAAAGAACAGCGCCAGAAGTTGCGAAGTCGCGGCAATGCCCAGCAGCATCGACGAGAACCGCGCCCCGACACCGGTCAGCGAGATCACGCCAACGATGATACCCGCACAGGCACAAACCGCGATGATCTGGATCGACATGATACCCGCCAGCTCGAAGGCCTTGAGGATCGACATCAGCCCCATCCGGTGCGGCGTCAACCAACTGATCATCGCCGCCGCCGCTGTGGCCAGTGTACCGGCGCGGATCACCGAATAGCCCATGAACAGCGCCGCAATCAGGATAATGATCGGCAGGAACAGATAGACCTGACGCAGCATCTTCTTCAGCACGGGCAGTTCATCGTCACGCATACCGCGCATGCCCAGTTTGGCGGCCTCGAGGTCCACCATGAAGTAGATCGACGCGAAATACAGGATCGCCGGAATGATCGCCGCAATGGCAATATCCTGATAGGGAATGCCGGTTATCTCGGCCATGATGAACGCGCCTGCGCCCATGATCGGCGGCATGATTTGCCCACCGGTCGAGGCCGCGGCCTCGATCGCGCCGGCAGTCTTTTTGTGGTAGCCCACCTTTTTCATCAACGGGATGGTCAGCGATCCGGTCGCCACGACGTTGCCCGCCGATGTGCCGTTGATCATGCCCATGAGGCCCGAGGCAAAGATCGCCACTTTGGCCGGCCCGCCACGGGCGCGACCCGCCGCCGCAAAGGCAAAGTTGACGAAATAGTCGCCCACCTTCGACGCCTGAAGGAAGGCGGCGAAGATGATGAACAGGATGATATAGGTCGAGGACACCGCCGTCGTTGGCCCGAGGATACCGGCATCGGTATAGACAAAGCCAAAGAACCGTTTCCAGTCATAGGGCGTTTGTACCGCCAGAATGCCCGGCAGCAAATGTGCTGTGAAGGTATAGAGCAGGAACACTCCGGTGATGATGACCAACGCCAGACCGGCGACCCGACGGGTCAGTTCCAGGATCAGCAAGGTGCCTGCGGTCGCCGAAAACGCCACGCCGATTGGCACAAACGAGGTGCCAACGGAATTGCGCGCCGCAGTTGAATAGATCGGGATCAAATAAAGCGCGACAACCACGGCACAAAGCGCAAGGATGATATCCGAGGTGGCGAAACTCTTGCGCGGGGCCTTTTCGAACCAGCCCAAGACAATTCCGCCAACGGTGGCGATCAACAGCGGAATGCCGAACCACATGACCTCACGCCCGTAGATCTCCGTTCCCGGAAACGAGGCCCAGGTCGTCAAACCGCTCATTTCCGGCAAGGTGCCGGAAGTGACCAATTGCGCAAAGCCCAGCGCCGCCCAAGTGGCAACCGCCAGCGGTATCAACAACAAGAACCCCGCTTTGGTCAGCAGCGGCGTCGGTCGGGCGTCGCTTTCAGGAAACAAACGCGCCGCGAACATCAGGAACCCCAGCGCCAACGCACCAGCGATGTGGACGATCCGAAAGTTCCATGTCTCCATCGGAAATTGCGGCAAGAACGGCAAATTGATACCGGTCCATGCGTTGATCGACACGCCGTTCAGGGCCAGCATGTGAAAGCCCGCATAAAGCGTGGCGAACACGGCGACGAGGCTGAGGCCCCAGCCCTCAAACAGACGTCGGTTGCGTTCAACAGGCTCTTCATCGACGCCTTCGGCCAGGATTGGCCCGTCAACGAGGTGTGCGTCCTCGGGATTGCTTGTGTCGGTCATGGTGGTGTCCCCCTGACACGGTCGGCACGGTGGGTTTGACCACGCACCGACACGGAAATGATGGATCGTCACGGTCGTTTCGCCGCGTTGATAGGGGCTGACCGCACCGGTGACGACGACGTCAAACCAGCCATTGGCGGACTGCACCAGATAGAAAACGGGCGGGCCCCGGATGTGGCCCGCCCATAATGTGTTACATATCGCCGTGAATACTGTCCGCTGCGATTTCGGCACCAGCGTTCTCAATGAACCACTGAGCCGCGCCCGGGTGCCACATCATGACGCCGTTCTTGTCCCAGTTGTCCGGGGTCGTCGAACGGGCGGCGCGGTGAATGTTTACCATACGCTCGTTGTCGGACATGACGGTATCAACAACCGCGTAGACAAAGCTGGCCGGCAGATCGCAGTTGGCGATGGCAAAATTCCACATCGACACCGACCGTGCATCCGCTTCGAGCGTTGAATAGGTGCTGGCCGCGATGTCGAACGCCGAAACCGGGAAGGATTCCATGATTTGCGCTTGCTCGGCTTCGGTGAACTCGATGATGTTCACCTCGGTCTGCACCTCAAGCTGCGACACGGCAGGAACCGGCACGCCAGCCGCAAAGGCGATCACGTCCAGCAGGCCGTCTTGCAACTGGCCGCCAAGGTCGGACCAGCCGCCGTTACGACGGTCAAAGTTGACGCCGAGTTCTTCCATCATACGCGGGAAGTAGGTGTCCGAGGTCGAACCAGCAGGGCCAAAGCCGATGCGGGCGCCGTCCGGAATATCCGCGACCGACGTGATGCCCGACGACGACAGCGCAGTGACGCTGAACGGGGTCTGGTACATCGGGAACATCGCGCAAGAATTGGTCATTTGCAGACCTGGTGCGATCGGGTTGGTGCCAGCCAGCGATTCAGCGGCCGGGCCCATGGTGGTCATGCCGAACTGGGCTTCGCCGGTGTGCACCAGCGCCATGTTCTGCATCGGTCCGCCGGTGACTTCGCCGCCGCCGGTCAGGCCCAGCTCTTCGGCGACAAGGTTCGCCCAACCCGCGCCATAGGCGAAATAGGTGCCGCCCTGCGACGCCGTGCCGACTGTAAAGCTCTCGGGCCAGCCGGTGCGATCCATGTGGCCGTCGGCAAATGCCGCTGTGGTGGTCAGGGCCGTGGACAGAGCCAGAGCCGTCAGCTTGGTCATAGTCATGGTCATGTGTGTCTTCCCTCCGTTGTGCCAGAAACTCTGGCGTATCGCGGGTCGGGGCCTCCTACCCCGCCCGAGGCCCGCATTGGGGCCGTGCGCACGTCAATGGGCGTAAGTTTAGATGCATTTGCAACCACCTCGGGTGGCGCGTGGCGGCCGGCCACCGCAGAAAAAGCTGTCCATGGGTAGAAAGGGTAACATTCGCGTCTGTGCCATGCCCCCAATTCGACCCAAACCGGCGCAACTGTCAGTCCAGGCTGGTGAACGCATCCTTTGACAACCCGTGTTTTTGCATCTTTTCGTAGAGCGCCTTGCGGCTAAGACCCAGCGCCTCGTAGGTGTCTTTCAGGCTTCCGTCGTGGGCTGTCAGGCTGGCCACAATCATCGCTTTCTCATGCTCGGCATATGGTCCGCAAGGCTTTGATCTGCCGCCATCTGCGGCGTTGCAGTGGCACCAAGATCAAGATCCAGACCCAGCGCGAACCTGTCTGCGGCATTGCGGAGTTCGCGCACATTTCCCGGCCAGACCCGCGCTGAAACGGCGATCAAGACAGCACCGGGAATATCGGGGGTCGGGCGTTTATACCGCGCGGCGGCCTCGGTGACCAAATGGGAAAAGAGGCGCGGAATATCCTCGCGCCGATCCTCCAGGTCGGGCATCCGGATGGTCACGACGTTCAACCGGTACAAGAGGTCTGACCGAAACTCGCCGCGCCCCGCTGCCTGCTCCAGGTTTTGTTTTGACGCGGCAACGAAGCGCACATCCAACGAGATCGGATCATTGGAGCCAAGCCGCGTCACGCTGCGGTTCTGGATCGCGTGCAGCAACTTGGCTTGTACCGGCTGGCTCATGCTTTCGATCTCATCAAGGAACACGGTGCCGCCACGCGCATGTTCGAACTTGCCATAGCGTGCCCGGACCGCCCCGGCAAACGCGCCGGCTTCGTGGCCGAACAGCTCGCTCTCGATCAGATCCGCTGGCAACGCCGCGCAGTTGATATGCACAAACGGCTTTTGCGAGCGCAGGCTGGCACGGTGCAGGGCCCGTGCGGTGACCTCTTTGCCGGTGCCGGTCGCGCCCTGGATCAGCACATCCGCGTCCGTCGCCGCAATCGCCCGCACCTGCCCGCGCAGCTTGACCATCGGCTCGGAACGGCCGGTCAACCGCGCCTCGATCACGTCGCGCCCGCCAACCTGTCGCCGCAACGCGCGGTTTTCCAATGTCAGACGCCGCTTGTCCAACGCCCGCTGCACCGAGGACACCAACCGCGACGGTGCATAGGGTTTCTCCAGGAAATCATACGCTCCGTCGCGCATGGATTGCACGGCCAGTTCAACATCCCCGTGACCCGTCACCAGGATCACCGGAAACTCCGGATCNATTTCCAAAGCCTTTGCCATCAGTTCCAGCCCGTCCATTCCGGGCATCCGAATGTCGGTGACCAAGATCCCGGGGAATTCACGGGCCACCCTGNCGAGCGCCGATGCAGCCTCGGGGAAACANNCNACTTCGAGGTCTTCGAGATGCAGAGTCTGTTCNGCGGCCATCCGCAAATGCTCTTCGTCGTCAACAAACAGGATGGTTTCCGGCGTCATTGGGCAGCGACCTTATGCGCAGCGTCGATTTCGGCGAGTGCAAGATCAACGGTAAACACCGCGCCGCCATCAGGGTGGTTGTGGGCCATCAGGTTACCACCGAAATCGCGAACGATGTTGTAGGAAATCGACAGCCCGAGGCCCAATCCCTTGCCGGGGCTCTTGGTGGTGAAAAACGGGTCGAACAATTGCGCGAGCGCCGCTTCGGACAGGCCCGCGCCGTGATCACGCACGCAGATCAGTTGCCGCTCACCCTCGGCTTGCAACGTGATCTCGATGCGCGGCGCAGCCTGTTGTTCCATCGCATCCAGAGCATTCGACAACAGGTTCACCAGCACCTGTTGCAACCGAACGCGGCCACCGATGACCATGATCTCCGTTTCGGGGCGCGTGTAGGAAACCTGCGCCTTGCCGACCTTCAACTTGGCATCCATCAGCGACAGTACATCCTCGAGCACCGCGCCCAGTGGCACCGGCCCGATCTGTTCCTGCGGTCGCCGGGCAAAATTTCGCAGATGCTTCGAGATCGACGCCATCCGGTCCGCCATCTGCGAAATCAACGTCACATTCTTTCGCGCATCATCAGCGCGACCGCGATCAAGGAAGGTCACGGCATTCTCGGCATAAGCCTTGACCGCAGCAAGCGGTTGGTTGAATTCATGGCTAAGGGCCGCCGACATATGCCCCAGCGCCGCCAGTTTTCCGGCCTGTACCAACTCGTTCTGGGTCTTGCGAAGCCGGTGTTCGGTGGCCTTGCGATCTTCGATCTCGTGGATCAATTGCGTATTTGCTTGGTTCAGATCGGCGGTGCGCTCGATCACCCGCTTCTCAAGCAATTCTCGGTGCAGGCGGATTTGCTCCAGCCTTTCAACCAGCCGCGCACGCCGCTGGATGAACAATCCGGCGATCACTCCGACGAACAAGATCAGCAGCACCAACAGTGCCAGAACTGCGAGTGCCTGCGCCCGCGCCGGGCCGGTTGGTTCCAGAATTGTCACCGTCCAGCCCGCGCCGGGGATCCAGCGTGACGACGTCACAAACGCCCCCGCCCCGTCTATGGTCGTCAGGTCCAACCGATCACTCAGATGGCGGGTTTCGCTGTCCAAAAGTACAATCCGGTCCAGCGGGTACTGTCGCGTCGTCTCGATCTGGGTCAACTCCGCATCTGACAAAGGCTCGAGCGCGCGAAAATGCCATGCTCGCGGCTCGACATGAAAACAATGTCGCGGGTGTCGGTGACGATAATGTCACCGCTGCCACCGCGCCAAGTTGCTTCGAACCGGTCGACAGTGAATTTGAGCGCCACGACGCCGACAATACGGTTCCCATCTAAAATCGGGGCGGCATAGAAATACCCGCGCTCCAGAGAGGTCGTGCCCAGCGCAAAGTACTGCCCGAGCCCACCGCCAAGCGCCTGCGTGAAATATGGCCGAAACTCGAAGCTGCGACCAACAAACGACCGCTCGCGCTGGTAATTGCTGGCGGCGATCGTCATCCCCGATATGTCCATCACATAGATATCCGAGGCATCGACGAGATGTGCGCTCAACCGCAACTCCTCGCTGATCGCCGCCTGCAAATCCGGATTTTGAGGGTCGCGCAATAACGTCAGCAACTGCGGGCGCTCGGCAATCAACGCAGGCAAGGGCTGATAACGCCGCAACGCGCCTTCCAAACCCTCGACCGCCAATGTCAGCGTCGCTTCGGCGCTGCGTCCGGCCTGGATCAAAAACAACCGCTCGATACGCGGCAAGGCCACCACGCTGGCAACAACAGCCAAGACGACCATCGCCAGTAAAAGGCGAATGGCGCGGGTTGTTCCGGCGGGCTTTGATGCGGGTTTGTTCATGATGACGAGTATGAAGCGCCGCCAGCCCCTTGCCTAGGGGCATCAAACCGCGCGACACATCGGCGGCGTCTGGTATGCTGGAGCGCATCACGACAGGTTACACAGGCAAAAACCGTTGAGCGACACCGACGACTATACGCCAAAGCGAAAAATCATCCATGTCGACATGGACGCGTTTTATGCGTCGGTCGAGCAGCGCGATAACCCCGAATTGCGCGGCAAACCGGTTGCCGTGGGCGGGGGTGGTGCGCGGGGCGTGGTCGCCGCTGCCAGCTATGAGGCCCGCGAATTCGGAGTGCGCTCGGCGCTGCCTTCGGTCACGGCACGCCGTAAATGCCCTGAACTGATTTTCGTGCGGCCTCGGTTCGATGTCTACCGCGAGGTATCCGGGCAAATTCGCGCCATTTTCGCGGAACATACAGATTTGATCGAACCCTTGTCGCTGGACGAGGCCTATCTTGATGTCACGCAAAACCACCAGAATATCCCAGTTGCCACCGACCTTGCCCGGCGCATTCGCGAGCGGATCAAAGAGATCACGGGCCTCAACGCCTCGGCAGGGATCTCGTATTGCAAATTTCTGGCCAAGCTGGCGAGCGATTTGAACAAGCCCAATGGTCAGGCCGTCATCACACCTCGCCACGGGGCCGAATTCGTCGCCGCACTGCCGGTTGGAAAGTTCCACGGTGTTGGTCCGGCAACGGCGGCAAAGATGCAACGGCTGGGCCTGCACACGGGTGCTGACCTGCGAGCACAATCGCTTGCCTTCTTGCAGCAGAATTTCGGAAAATCCGGCAACTGGTATTACCGCATTTCGCGCGGCATCGATGAACGCGCCGTGCAGCCGCACCGACAACGAAAATCCATTGGCACCGAGGATACGTTTCTTGAAGACGTCTTTGATCTTGCCAAGGCCCGCGCCGAAACGGCAATCATGGCCGATAAGGTCTGGCGTTCGCTGGCGGGCAAGTCTTTGAATGCCCGCACCGTGACGCTCAAGGTGAAATACGCCGATTTCCAGCAGATCACCCGCAGCCGCACGATGTCGGTGCCCTTGGCCAGTGCGTCCGAGCTAGAGGGGCTGACCTTTGCGCTGCTGGAGCCGTTGTTTCCAACNGTCAAAGGCATCCGCCTGATCGGCGTCACCCTGTCCACGCTTGGTGACCCCGATGATACGCCGCCCGAGGGCCGGCAACTGTCACTTTGGTAAATCGTATCGGCGGGCAGAGGGTACCCTGCCCGCCCCGTGTTTAGTCGAGCGCACCAAGTCGGCGCAGCTCATCGGCAAAGGCCCGCGTGTCCACGGCCAGATGCGAGCTGGACATTTGTGGGAATGGTGGCTGCGCATCAAAGAACTGGCTATCCACGGCAACCAGACGCCATTCGCCATTCAGACGGGTCATGATCGGTGATCCGCTATCGCCCTGTGTCGTGTCACAGGTATGGATGAATGACCCGTCACGGTAGGCCCTCAAGACTTGGCAATCGACATGCCCCGACAAGTTGCTACCGGTATCCCAGCTATAACCTGCCTGGCTGACCAGGAACCGGTCGGACCGGATCTGCACCACATCGGCTTTGGTCAAGACATAGGGCCGCACAAAGCCGACTTGCGTGCCAAGGTCACGATCCAACGTCAGAATCGCCCAGTCATCGCCATTCCCGTCACCGGGAGGGGCGCTACTGTCGCTGTAATCCGGGGCTACGAGCACGCTGATGATCGACGCACTGCCAAGGTCGGTATCGCCGCGTGCGCCGGCACGAAAGCTGACAGCTTTCGAGGGCTGACCATTGTCTCCTTGCATGCAATGCGCCGCGGTCGCCACAAGGTTCGGCGCGATCAGGATACCCGTGCACGAGCCATCCTCGAGCGATAGCAGACCCACCGCACGCCACGGCATTTGCGTCACATCAACCAACTGCCGGTCATCGTGACCAAAGAAGTGATCACGCGCCTCACCCGGGCGCTGGCGGCCCACGCAATCGGCAGTATCGGTGTTCGGGCGACACAAGCCACTACCGCTGCCCGGCTCTTCGCACGTCGCGTTAAATGCGGTCTGGCAAGTGTTCGAGCGGTTGCGCAGAAACGCAATCGCCTGACAGTCGTTGGTGTCGGTGCCCGAGGTACAAACCCCGGTGCCGATGCCCGGCTCGTCGCATTCGTTGTCGTTCGCCCAACTGCAGGTATTGTCGCCACCAATGGCCATTGCACGGCAATCACTGGCATCGGTTCCCGCCGCGCACGCTCCGGTGCCACCAAAATTCGGATCGTCGCATTCAAGATCATTGGCCCAGCGACAGGTGTCATCGCCCAGCTGCGCCCGCACGTTGTTTGGCACAGCGGCCATCAGGCGTTGCCAAGCCGAGGCCTCGGCACGGCAATCATTCGCGTCGGTGCCGTTCTCACATGCCCCGGTGCCCGCATATCGCGGCTCGTCGCATTCGTTGTCATTCGCCCAACGGCAGGTATTGGCCTGCGCCAAAGCCATGTGCGGCAGCGCCAGTGCCGTAGCGGCGATAGCAATAGGGCGGGTAAGCGGCGGGTAACAAGGTTCATACGAGAAACCTCCGAACATTCAGAAACAAGGGCTGCCCCCGGCGGAATACCGGGGGCAGCAGTATTTTGCCGGCCGCGATCAATGCTCGCGATCCATGACCCATTGTGGTGCTGCAATCGTCACACCCAGCGTCGCCACGCCACCGGCACCACTGTAAGAGCCTGCAAACACAGCATAGTCACCTGCCGGAGCATTCGGGATCATCACGCCGGGGTTCAATTGCTCGAAGTCATCGTTACAATAGAGTTGCCCGTCCGGCCCCGAAATGACCAAAGTGCTATCCGTATCGCTGGCCATATAGACCATCAGTTGCGGCAGACCGGGCAGCGCCGTGATCACCAGATCAGGTTGCGACGGCGAGATGAACCCTGCACACCCTTGCCCCATGCCAAACGCTTCGGTTTCACTGGGTTGGATATCAAAGATAATCCGTGGGTCGATCCGCGTGTCCGGGCCAAATTCGATCCGTCCCAGCATTGGTTCCGCCGTGGTGTTCAGCGATGCCGGAGCAACCATCCCATCAGCTTGGGTTGCCGACCAGTTGGCCGCCCCCATCGAGGCATAGAGGTTAAACGTCCCCTGCGCACCGGAGTTATAGGCCCCGACATAAACCAGATACTCGCCGGGTTGCGCGTTTTGCACGTTAACCGCTGGGTTCAACTCAAAATCATCATCATTGCAAAGCCACGATCCATCGGGCGTGCGAACGGCCATCGTCAGGTCGGTTTGCGAGCGGGCATACAGGCTGATCATCGGCTGCGATTCATCAAGCGTCATTGCAAAGTCGGGTGCCGAGATGTCCGTGAAGCCGGGGCAAAACCCGCCGACCGGCAACATTTCCATTGGATCACTGGCCATAACAGGACCGGTTGCCAAAAGCTGACCCTGGCCGGCCGCGTTGATGTCAAAGACACCGCTTCCCTGACGCGGGGCTGCCGCCAAATCGAGCACTGCATTCGAAAACGCCGGCGCACCTTCAGAGGCGAACAGATCATAGGTGCCACTACCGCCTTGCGAATATCCGCCAACAAAGATGTGGTAATCACCCGCCTGCGCATTCGAAATGGAGACACCGGGGTTCAGTTCGAATGCGTCATCATTGCAGATCACGCTGCCGTCCGGACGCACAACCGCCATCGTCAGATCACGTTCGGACAGGGCAAAAATGCTAAATTGGTCACTGGCTTGATCCAGTGTCAGAATGGCATCGGCCGCGTCAAAACGTCCGTAACCGGGGCAATAATCGGGGCTCAGAGGCCGCAACTCGCTGTCAGCGTACAGCGTTGCCCCCATTGCCAGGTCCTGACGCCCTGTATCCGCCGAAGCCGAATAGACAAACCGTCCAGCGCGTGGCTCGCCCATATCGGCGATGTTCAAACCAAAGAGTTCCAGCGACGACACCGGTTGATTGGACGCGAACAGACGGGCATCAATCGCGGCTCCTTCGGCGGCCCCCATCCAAACCATGTAACGCCCTGGCGCGGCGTTTGCCATCTGCGTAACGGCAAGGCCCTGGTTGTCGGCCAATGCGCAACGGAACAAGCCGTCCGGCGTGCCAAGCACCATGCTGGTGATCCCGTCGCCCGCACCGGTGAACGCCAAACTCTCCATGTTGGCGGTGACCTCGAACGCGGCACCGGCGCTTTCAGGTAGAACGTAGCCCTGACAACCACGCACAAATGAAGACGCCGCGTCCGTCGCCTGGCCATACACATGAGCCCCGACGCGAACCGGAATATAGGGATCAATCGACGGCCCGACCTCGATCGCGAACCCGTTGGTTTGCGCCATCACGGACAGGGGTAAAATCGGCATCAATAAGGCCGCCACTGCGGTCGTCGTCTTAAAGCGCTTTGGGTTCAATCGTGTCATAGTCTCTTCCTCTCACTCGCAAACATCGCTTGCGCAAAGACAGTGCCTTGATGCGCACTCCNCCGTCAATCACCTTGAAACATGCCTCACCAAACGGTGCGCAGGGGATGGAAGCGGCCGCCACCATGCTGTAAGGACAGGGAAAACCAGCTTTTGACAGAACAGGGACCCCACCTTCATGGCCCGCATTCTTATCACCTCTGCGTTACCATACATCAACGGTATCAAACACTTGGGCAATCTGGTGGGCTCGCAATTGCCTGCCGATCTGTACGCCCGCTTCATGCGTGCGCGTGGCCATGAGGTCATGTTTATTTGCGCAACCGACGAACATGGCACCCCAGCCGAGCTGGCGGCCGCCAAGGCCGAAAAACCGGTCGAGACCTATTGCGCCGAAATGCACGAGGTTCAATCCGGACTGGCGAACGGGTTTCGCCTGTCATTCGACCACTTCGGGCGCTCCTCCAGCCAGCGCAACCATACCCTGACGCAGCATCTGGCCGGACGCCTGAAGGCCGCTGGGTTGTTGTCCGAGGTCAGCGAAAAACAAGTGTATTCCCATGCCGACGGGCGCTTTCTGCCGGATCGCTACATCGAGGGCACCTGCCCCAACTGCGGCAACACCCGTGCACGCGGCGATCAATGCGAGGAATGCACCAAGCAGCTGAGCCCCACCGATCTGATTGATCCACGCTCGGCGATCTCGGGCTCGACTGATCTGGAGGTTCGCGAAACCAAACATCTTTTCCTGCGCCAATCCGCGATGCGCGACCGTCTTGATGCGTGGATCGACGAGAAAGAGGACTGGCCGATCCTGACGACCTCGATTGCCAAGAAATGGCTGCACGACGGCGACGGGCTGCGCGACCGCGGGATCACCCGTGATCTTGATTGGGGCATCGCGGTCAAGGATGGCGACAAAGACTGGCCCGGTATGGAGGGCAAGGTTTTCTACGTCTGGTTCGACGCCCCGATCGAATACATCGCCGCAACCGCCGAATGGGCCGACAAGAACGGCCTGGACGACACGGCGTGGCTGCGTTGGTGGCGCGAGGACGAAGGTGCAGACGACGTGCGCTATGTTGAGTTCATGGGCAAGGACAATGTGCCGTTTCACACCCTGTCTTTCCCAGCCACGTTGATGGGCGCCAATTTTGACGGTGCCGAGCCGTGGAAACTGGTCGACTACATCAAATCCTTCAACTACCTGAATTACGACGGCGGCCAGTTCAGCACCTCTCAGGGGCGCGGCGTGTTCATGGATCAGGCGCTGTCGATCCTGCCGTCGGATTACTGGCGCTGGTGGTTGTTGTCACATGCCCCCGAAAACAATGACAGCGAGTTCACCTGGGAGAATTTCCAAACCTCGGTGAACAAGGATCTGGCCGATGTGCTGGGCAATCTGGTCAGCCGCGTCACCAAATTCTGTCGCTCCAAGTTTGGCGAAGCAGTGCCGGAGGGCGGCAGCTATGGCCCCCGCGAGGCGCAGCTTGTGGCCGATCTGACCGCCAAAATCCGCACCTACGAGCAGTTAATGGAAGCGATGGAAGTCCGCAAATCCGCCACCGAGCTGCGCGGGATCTGGGCTTTGGGCAACGAATACCTGCAAGAAGTCGCCCCCTGGACTGCTTTCAAGACAGATCCGCAGGCCGCCGCCGCGCAGGTACGGTTGGCGCTGAACCTGATCCGGCTCTATGCCGTCTTGTCGCAACCTTTCGTTCCAGACGCCGCCAAATCCATGATGGCCGCGCTGAATTGTGACGACTGGGGCTGGCCCGATGATGTTGCCACGACACTGGATTGTCTAGCGCCGGGCCATGCGTTTACNACGCCCGAGGTGTTGTTTGCCAAGATCACNGACGAGCAGCGCGAAGGCTGGGAAGCACAGTTTTCCGGGGTGCGCGGTTAACAGCCGTGGGTTGACCCGAATCGCAACATGACCAAACCTATCCCCTGCCC
>JGI24724J26744_10001132_pt1 | contig 18490 bp, 16 predicted proteins | sample Cruoilmetagenom7_FD_26744 | JGI IMG/M metagenome (IMG submission 26744) | reverse complement strand
AAACGATTTTGGTTGGATTGTTGACCTTGCTAATCCACTCCGCGAACCAAGCTATAACGCTTCGGTTGTGAATGAGCAATTAATCCCTAGAACTGTTATTCAGGTATATGACCAGGTTGAAGCTGAGGGGACCACCTGGTACATGATCGGGTTAGGCAAGTGGGTAGAACGGCGTTATATCAGGGTTGTTTCACCACGGTTATCCCCTCCAGAAGGAATCGAGAATGGACGATGGATTGAAGTCAATTTATATGAGCAAACCCTGACCGTCTATGAAGACAGCAGGTTGAAATTCGCTACACTGATTGGCTCAGGATATGATCCGTACTATACCCAACCAGGACTATTCCCAATTCGCGAAAAAATAGAACTCGAGACGATGACCGGGTCGTTTGAGACTGGGAAAGCAGATTATTACTTCTTAGAAAATGTTCCCTGGACAATGTATTACGATGGTCCGCGCGCACTGCACGGTGCATATTGGCGGGTAAAGTTCGGATATGAGCTCTCCCATGGATGTGTGAATATGTCTGTTGGCGACGCGCATTGGTTGTATGATTGGGCTAATGTTGGCGATTGGGTGTATGTATGGGATCCAAGTGGAAAAACACCCACCGATCCTGCTTTTTATCAGGAAGGACTTGCATTCTGATCAAAGAAGAAGTACGGTTNAACCCGCACTTCTTCTTTTTTTATATNNCAATCCTTAATAACCCAAGCCAGCGATTATGAAATCCCAATTTACCCANAAATCATATACGCCNAATCCAACAATTAACAGCCCACTGAGCAGGTTAACCCAACGTGAATGCCGGGCAAAGAACCGCGTGATTGGTTTTTGAAGAGCACCTCCCATGAAGGATAGTATGAAAAGTGGTAAACCAAAACCCAAACCAAACCATAAGAATGTTCCTAACCGCGCCAGAAATGCAGTACTCTGTAAACTGATAGCGAAAATTGAAACTACCAAAGGTCCAGAACAGGGAAGCGCAATTGGTCCGTAAAGTAATCCATAGAGGAACGCATTTGCGAAGGGATGAGACAATGCTGGTATTTTTATCTGGGGAAGCCGTTTAAAAGGATTATGGTCAAATATCAATAGCATCCCCAATACAATCAGAATCACATCTGCGATAGGGACAATCACCGCCAGAGCTCTACCGATAGATAAAGACAGCAATGAGATCACTGCTCCTAGAATAAGCATCATTACCAGCACGCCAAGCAGAACAAAAAAACCTAAGAAATACTGGTCCTTCTTCTTTGTTTGGTTTTTACTCCCACTTGCACTGATGTATGCCAAATAACCCGGGTAGAGGGGAAATACACACGGGCTTGTTGAAGCCAATAATCCTATTCCGATGGAAGCCAAAACATTGCCCAGATCCATTATTTGACACTTTCATCTAAATATGGGAGCACATTGTTTATTAATTCTTCTGCACTCTTTATGCCAAAATTAAGTGGATGGGCATTACCTTTTCTATCAATTAATAGCATTGGAGTGGATGGTGGATTGAGGAATTGAGGACCATAGAGCAAGCTAATTTCATCAATCATTTCCCTACTTGCCACTACATACAACCAATCAAATCCATTCTTGCTCACNTAACCTGTCAAAAGGACAATATCTTCATTGGGATCAATATCAATACCCAGACTTATAAAATCATCCCGTTCTCCTAAAAGATCATGAAATCTGACAACTTCAGTCTGCTGCTTGTAACAGTTTGAACACCAGGTGGCTAAAGTCTCAACCAGGATCACTTTGCCAAGATTTTCCTCAACGGTAAAAACCTTTCCAGTATTTACATCTGTCAATGGTGTGGAATACCAAGCGGGAAAAGAAGACTCAGGTTGTACAGGTTGCTCAGACTCATTTTCGGTCACAACTGTACCTACGCTTGTTTTTTCGCTTTCCTCTATGGGAAGTTGCTCAACGATCAATTGTTGTTCTGCAGCCATGTTTGAAGTACTACAGGCAGTTACTGCAATAGCCGTAATTACTAATAGACTCGCTATCCAAAATAGTTTCTTCATTAATACCTCCGTAATTAGATCCATAGTAAATGAAAAAGGTTTGATCTTATATTAATGATATATAAAACTTTTTTTGTAAATTTTAATAATATTCTATCAATTTCAAAACAAAATCCCCGGAACAATTTCCAGGGATTTTCCAGATTTTGGATATTTTGTTTGTTACAAACCGTAGATTTCACCAAACTTACTGTTAAGATATTTAATATATGGTTCCGGAGTGATTTTTGAACCTGTGACCTTTTGGACAAGTTCCTGAGGTTCATACTTTGCTCCATGGACATGGACACTTTCACGCAGCCATGCCAGGATCGCATCGAATTTAGCAGTCTCGATCTTCTCCTCAATGTCCTTAATCTCTTCAGACATTTTTTCCCATAATTGCGCAGAAACCAGATTTCCCAAAGCGTAAGTTGGGAAATACCCAAACCCGCCGAAAGACCAATGCACATCCTGCAGAATTCCCTCTGCATCATCGGACGGAATGATCCCCAAATATTCTTTACATTTTTGATTCCATGCGTCCGGGGCGTCCTTCACCGCCATACTTCCTTCCATTAAAGCAATTTCTAATTCCAGCCTAAGCATTATATGCAGGTTATAAGTTGCCTCGTCGGCTTCCACGCGGATGAAGGAGGGTTCAACCGCATTAATGCCGCGATAGAATTTCTCTAAGCTGACATTCCCTAATTGGCTGGAGAATAACTCCTGTAATCGAGGGTAAAAATGTTTCCAAAACTGTTTCGATCTGCCAATCAGGTTTTCCCACATACGAGATTGTGATTCATGCACTGCCATTGAAGCTCCATCTGCCAGAGGAGAACGATTTAGATTCTGAGCGATACCCATTTCGTAAAGCGCATGACCGCATTCATGGAATGTACCGAACATAGCAGTAGGTAAATAACTTTCCTTTACGCGGGTGGTAATCCGAACATCATTGATCCCAAAACTTGTGGTGAATGGATGAGCAGATTTGTCCTGGCGCCCATGTTTCCAATCATAACCAAATTTCGTGATTACTTCCTCTCCAAATTCCCATTGTTTTTTTTCTGGAAAATCTAAGTAGAGGAAAGATCGGTCAACCTTTTCTTTTTCACTGATTGCTTTGATCAATTCAACCTGCTTTGGGCGAATAGTGTTAAATATCTCTTGGACCTCGCTAGTTTTCATTCCGGGTTCAAAATCATCCAAAAGCGGATCATATACATGGTCCCAGGGCTTAAAGAAATCAGCATATTGCCGCCTGAGTTCAACAAGGCGTTCAAGATTTGGTTGGAACATGGCAAAGTTAGATGCATCTTTCGCCTTTTCCCAAACAGATTGAGCCACGGTCGATTCGCGAGCAATTTCTGTCACATATTCAGTAGGTACTTTGGCTTGCTTGTCGAAATTTCGCTTTGCCACCCTCACCAATCGCGTATCATCAGAATCAGGATCTAACCCTTTTGTACATTCAGTTAAATCGTCAAGTAATTGTCCCAGCTCATCTGAGGTGGATTTTATATGCTGTATCTTCTCAATTGTTGCTATCTGCTCTCCACGATCAACTGCAGCACCCTCAGGCATATTAACCAATTGGTCCCACTCTAAAACAGCACTGGATGCACGTAGATCCGCAAGTTCTGCTAATTTCTCTCTTAATAATTTCGTGTTTTCTTCCATAAAATTTTCCTTAGATTCTTAAACAACCTTCCAATGTAATTCTTCTCCCTTTAAAGCCGCTAACACTTCTGTTGAAATATCAATGGATGCTTGTTTCTGAGCATCCACCGTTTGACCGCCGATATGTGGAGTAGCAATTAATTTAGGGTGGTTGATTAACTCCTGGTTTGTTGGTGGTTCACTCGCATAGACATCCAGTGCAGCGCCGGCTACTTTACTCGAGTTCAATCCATCCAATAATGCATTCTCATCAATAATTCCTCCGCGGGCAGCACATATTATGAAAACGCCATCCTTCATTTTCGAAATTGCTTCGTCATTTATGAGGTTCCTGGTTGTTTCCGTTAACGGAGTATGAATCGTAATGAAATCTGATTTTTTTATTACTTCATCAAATGGCAAGAGTTCTCCTCCATCGACCCGCGTCGTTTCTGGAGTTAAGTAAAGGTCAAATGCATGAATCCGCATACCGGCAGAAACTGCTATCTTTCCTACCGTAGAGCCAATNCGCCCATAACCAATGATACCGAGGGATTTTTTATCTAATTCAACTCCCACGAGTTTCTTCTTGAGCCATTCCCCATTTTTCATTCCCGCGTCAGCNCGAGGAATTTCTCTGGCTATGGTAAATATTAATCCTATCGTCAGTTCTGCTACTGACGTAGTTGTTGCACTGGGAGCATTTACAATCGTTATTCCATTTTCTTTAGCTGCTTGCAGGTCAATATTATCAACCCCGACTCCGCAGCGGCCCACTACCTTCAATTTTTTTGCTTGTTTAATAACCTTTTCTGTTATCTTAGTCCGCCCTCTAACTATTACCGCATCGTAATCGCTGATTTCAGATAATAATTCTTCGGCAGTTATGCCTTTTCGATCATCAAATTCAGCTACTGGATTAAGTATTTCCTTTCCTGCTGACTGTAAACCATCTGTAAGTAATATTCGCCAAGAATTCATCTCAAGTATCTCCTTATCAAAAGAATGAATTTATTCTAACTGAATTATGTTTTTCTAATGAGTGTCCAATTGTTTCATTTTTTCAATCGTTTGACACCTGTGATTGAATTTTGAGTGAAAAATCAGTATGGATAACGTAATTTTTTTACTGTTTCCTACTCATATCTGAGCGCTTCAACTGGCTCTAAATTCGCGGCACGATTTGCTGGATAGATCCCGAAAAACAAGCCTACTGCTGTTGAAAAGATGGTTGCTAAAAGAATTGCATCCAATCCCACGACAGGAGAGAATGGTGTACCGCTCGCTACCGCTATTCTGCCTACAACCATTGAGATGATCCAGCCAAATATAATTCCAATGATACCGCCAAATAAGCTTAATAAGATAGATTCTGTAAGAAATTGAGTCAGGATATCCGCCTTCTTAGCACCAACGGCTTTCCGAAGCCCGATTTCTTTCGTCCGTTCGGTAACAGAGACCAGCATAATATTCATTATGCCAACGCCGCCAACTAGGAGAGAAATCGCAGCAATACCACCTAGGAAAATTGTGAATATATTTGTAATAGTTCCAGCGACGGACAAAAAATCCTCTTGCGTGAAGATTGTGAAATCATCAGCGCCTAATTCAGTTCGGTGTCTGGCTCGTAAAATCTGAGCAATTTCCTCGTAGGCTATCGGAACCGAGCTCGCATCAACTGCCTGAACAAATACCACGTCCACATGGTCCCGCTCCCGGTTTAATAAGCGAGCTCTCGCTGTCGTGATAGGAACTAGAACCACATTATCCTGACTCCCAAATGACCCGCCGCCCTTTGCTTCAAGGACACCTATCACACGGAATGGTTGACCATCGATACGTATAGTTTCACCTGTCAAGAATTCTCTTCTTCCGAATAATTTATCCGCAACTTCCGGACCAAGCAGGGCAACTGATGCCCGCCCATTTACATTATCATCCGTAATGAAACTGCCTTCTATCAGATTAAAATTACGTACAGATTCAAATTCCGGTGTGATGCCCATAACTTCAACCGACGTGGTTTTTCCTTCATAAGCAACCCCTATATTTCCTGTGACAATTGGCGCAACAGCCTCAATATGGGGCGCTTGAAATACATCAGAAAATGCCGAAACATCACCTATGGTTAATGGTTGTTCGTTTCGGATATCTTGCTGCAAATTTCCCTGAAACACAAATAAAAGGTTTGTACCAATCCCGCTGATCGAGCCAATAATTGTATCCTGAGCACCCGTTCCAACTGCCAGCATCGCTATCACAGCTGCCACACCAATCACAATTCCAAGGATGGTCAATGCGGCCCGCAGTTTATTTGCGATTAAACTCTCCAACGCTTCTCTAATAGATTGTGTGATATTCATTTCTTTTTCTTTCCTTTCACCAATCCATCATAAAGTTCAATTACTCTTTTTGTTTGTTTTGCAATCTTCGGGTCGTGTGTGACAATAATTAAAGTTGTTCCAAATTCCTTATTCAGATTAAGCAAAAGATCCATAATCTCTCTCCCAGACTTGGAGTCAAGGTTGCCAGTCGGCTCATCCGCCAGAATCATTGACGGATTATTAATGATTGCGCGCGCCATTGCTACTCTTTGCTGCTCACCTCCCGAAAGTTCTGTCGGTTTATGGTTCAAACGACCTCCTAAGCCGACTGATTCTAATGCCCGGACAGCTTTCTCTCGCCTTTTCTCGGTAATTCCTGCATAGCGAAGAGGTAATTCAACATTAATCACTGCGGTTGAACGTGACAGCAAATTAAAATTCTGAAAAACAAACCCGACCTTTTTGTTCCGTACACTTGCCAGCTGGTCATCAGTCATATTCGATACCAGTTGGTCATCCAGATAATATGTCCCTGATGTTGGACGATCCAGGCAGCCGATGATATTCATTAACGTAGATTTTCCTGAACCTGATGGTCCCATAATGGACACAACCTCTCCGCGTCCAATTTTTACAGACACCCCGCTTAAAGCATTGACTTTTACTTCCCCCATTTGGTAGACCTTTGTAATTTTCTTTGCGAGGATTACGATATCTTTTATTCCCATCCTCTACCTCACAAATGCCGGAGGTCCCCCGTCAGTTACGAATTCCATTGGAGGATTTAATACAATCAAGTCACCTTCCTCAATATCCCCAGAAACAATCTCAGAAGAAATATCAGAAGAAGAGCCAAATTCAACTTCAACACCCTGAATTTCCCCATCCCTCAAGATATATACTATACGCTGTCCTTCTTGAAGCCTTACTGCTCGATTTGGAACTGACAGAACATCTTTGATCTCACTAACAATAATATTCACGGCTGCGGTCATTCCAGGGCGAACTTGCCCGGTGGGCTCAATTATTTGTAAGGTCACTAGAAAATCAACACCACTNCCAATATCATTTCCAACAGATGACACTTCTAATACTTTCCCAGAAAAAGTTTCTCCGATAATTGCGTCAAACGTTAGATCTGCTTTTTGCCCAACTGTGATTCGATTTATATCTACTTCAGATATCTCTACTTCCACAAACAGTTCTGAAAAATCATCAATCCGGAAAGCACTGCTGCCATTAGTTACTTCATCACCCACTTTTGGTAAAGACTTGGTAACAGTTCCGCCAAATGGGGCTTCTATTTTTCCGAGTGATACAGTCGCTTCTGCAGCAGCGACTTTTGCTTCAGCAGCACTGATATCATCCGCATTGGGTCCATCTTTCACGCGCTCCCATTCTCTTTGCGCATCTTCTAATTGTGCCAAGTCAACATCATAATCCGCGAAATCTTCCGCGACCTGTTGATCATAGGATTTTCCAAGAACATAATTCAGTGCCCGGAAAGCATTGTCACGCTTTTGTTTCTCTTCATCCAAAGATTCTTTAGCTTCTAATTTCTGCGTATCAGTATCATTAAGATTGGCTAAATTATCATAAACAAGTTGTGCTGCTTTATAGTTCTCTTCTGCTTTTAAGAAAACAGATCGGGCCGTGAATATATTTTCATCGCTTGCATCATTGTAGTTCCACTCATCCCGTTCATCTTCCGCGTCTCTCAGTTTTTTTTCTGCTTCTAATAGATTTGTATACGCCAATGCGCTTTCTGTATTTGAATTAACTAAATCTTCCAACGCGCGCTTCGCTGTAACAAGATCAGCTTGCGCGAGAATCACTGATTGCAGTAATGTATTATCCGATAATTCAGCTAATACATCACCCGGTTCGACTATATCATTTACCATAGCATACACAATTTCTACGCGTCCGGTTGTCTCCCAATTTAGTTCAATCGATTGATTCGGCTCAACAATTCCAGTCGCACCAACAATCGCGATCAGATCACCTCGTTCAATAATTACGGTTTGAAAATCGCTATTAATATCATCTCTCGAATTAAATATATTAAACAAAAAGATAATCATTACTAATAATAAAAACGCCCCGCCTATCGCAAGATAAGGACGTTTTTTAAATAAAACAAAAAGCATATTCAGAAAACTTGTTTTAGGTGCTTTATCGGCAGCAGATTTTCTTCCCTTTTTCTTAACCATTAATACCTCATATATCTTAGATTAATCTATTTGATTTTGTATAAACCTGGATTTGATCGCTAAATGTTATCAGTAGTCAGATAAGCAAATACCGCAGTGGTAGTTTCACCCAATATTTCTTCACATGTGTATTCCGCTGGCTTTTTGCCGCATCGGTGAAGGATCAATGGTGCATTCATGATCGCCATCACTGTTACTGCAGCGAGCTTCGGGTCACGCTGGATGAATTCCCTTTTATCCATTCCGAGTTCAAGTAATTGGGAAATGTTTTTCAAACTTGGTTCCAAATGACGATAAGAATGAGTCTTATCTTTCCCCTTCCCTTCTTCCTTTGGGGTTAACCAGAACAAACGATAGATCTTCGGATGATCGTGCGCGGTTCTTGCATAATCTTTTAATACAACCTTGAGAACTTCAATAACTGGTTCCGACTGTGCTTTCTCCAACAATCCCTCAAATTGCCTGTCTATTCTTTTTTGCTGACGGTCAATGAGTGAATTCATCAACCCCTCGCGGTTTTCAAAATATGTATAGAAAACCATATGCGAAACGCCTACCTTTTCAGCTATCATTCGAATGCTTACTTTTTCCGGGCTAACTTCATCCAATAATTCGATGACTGCATTCATCATCTTATTACGCATTGATTCAATTTTTTCTGGCGAATTTTTTGGCCTGGCCATTTTTCATCCTTTTATTATGTTNATTATTATTAAGTATAAATTATACGATTCTTATCTCTTCTTGTCAATACTGCAATCCATAAGTAATTCATTAACANTGTTCTCTTAGCAATAAACACCGAGATATAATTTCCAAGAAATGCGGAAAGAAAAAATTCTGAGAATATTTCACCTTATCCTTTCATTTATAATCCTTGTTTTGGTCCTCACGACCAGCATCTGGTATCCAGCTGATTCTTCTGATAGTATCCGCCAATTCACTAGATCGTTTGAATTTGATTACATTGGTTGGGAGCTTGATGCTGTATGGAAAAAAATATCACTTCTTAGCCTAGGATCAACGCATCATCTGAATGATTTCCATCAGCGAAAAATAATAAATGATTATTTCATACTTATGAATTCATCAAACAAATTGCGGCGAAGGATTACAGAAATCTATAGCGATCCGCAAGTTCCCTCACCAGAAAAAAAAGCTTTACGATTCGAAAACGAATTGGAAAAAGTAACTCACTTATTAGACCTGCAAATGCATATTGCTGAGTCTGTTCTCCAATATCAAATCGGTCGTACACTTAGAACACTTGGCATTACGGATATCGGAACACCTTTTCCGCCCATCCTTTTTCAAACGACAAAACTACCCAAGCAATTAATTATTTCGCCTCGAGATGTCATCATTCAAGAAAAAAGCGTTTCGCTAAGTGCAGACATAGCAGTCAATGAAATTATCAAATTAGAAAATGATGTGGAAGAAAACCTAAATTATTCTGCATTGATTGTTCCTGTTGGAGGTGTTAGCACCTACCCAACAATGGTTATAAATACAACTGATTTAAAGTATTTAATTGAAACCGTCGCACACGAATGGATTCACAATTATCTATTTTTCCGTCCATTAGGGATTCGATATGCATCATCACAGGAACTGCGCACAATAAATGAAACAACCGCATCTATCGCCGGCGGCGAGATCAGCCGGGCAGTGATTGAAGCCTTTTATCCCGATTTCATTGAAATTACTCCGATCCATCCCAGAAATTTGCAGGCTTCATTCCCCACAAAAAAGCCATACCAACTGCAATATTTCAACTTTCCAAAAGAAATGTACCTTACAAGAATTACAGTGGATGATTTGCTCGCGGAAGGAAGAATTGATGCGGCGGAACAATTCATGGAATCACAGCGGTTGTACTTCTGGGAAAATGGATATCAGATCAGAAAATTGAATCAGGCATATTTTGCTTTTCACGGCGCCTATGCCGATGAACCATTCAGCGCAGCGGGGAAAGACCCAGTTGGAAATGATGTACGCCTTTTTCGCGCGCGGCAAACATCCCTGGCAACTTTCATTAGAAAGATAAGCTGGATGTACAGTTATTCCCAATTAAAAATTGCGGCAAGAACTTTCTAAAATTTTCTTTGTTATCCAATTTGACTTATTTTTTCTTAATTTTCACAATTAGAGATATCCGTTATAATCAAATACATCGATCTTAAAATTAGCAAGGTTCAATTGAAAAATAAAGAAGTTGATTTCCAAATAATAAAAGACACGCCTTTGATGATCATCATTTCAGGCCCTTCTGGAGTTGGAAAAGATTCAGTTTTAAGGGCATTAAAAAGTGGCAGTCTATCACTTCATCATGTCGTAACTGCTAACACTCGAAAACCCAGATCAGGTGAAGTAGAAGGTGTGGATTATTTCTTTGTTTCTAGGGAGAAATTCAAAGAGATGATCCGNAATGATGAACTCATTGAATATTCCAAGGTATATCAGGACTATAAGGGACCACCTAAATCTGAAGTAAGGAAAGCTATTAAAACTAATAAAGATATTATCTTTCGATTAGATGTGCAGGGCGCTGAAAAATTAAAAACACTTTACCCTCACTCCATTCTTATATTCCTTATTCCTTCAAGCCAGGAAGATTGGCATAAAAGACTAAGCGGGAGACGATTAAGCAAAGAGAAAGATTTGGATATGCGGATCAAAACAGTTCGGGCTGAATTAGAAAAAGCATTCTTATTTGACTACATTGTAGTAAACGAACAAAACAAATTGTCAAAAACTGTTGAGATCATAGAAGCAATTATCACTGCCGAGCATCATAAAACCNATAAACACGAGATCAACTTATAACCCCCTCGAAAATGAAAGCAAAATTATCTTTTTCCTATGTACTGNTTACATTATCAATAATTTTNTTTGGTTTACAAAATATTACTGAATGGCTATTTGGCTATGATTTACTTTTCCTCTATGGGGCTAAAATTAACCAATTCATTCTACAAGGAGAAATCTGGCGCTTTCTAACACCAGCATTTTTACACGGATCAATCNTTCACCTAGGCTTCAACATGTATGCCCTTTATTCGATCGGTCCATCACTTGAAAGGAAGTATGGGGGTACATCATTCATTCTTCTGTATGCTATTAGTGCTGTTTTCGGAAATGTCTTCTCTTTCCTTTGCTCATCCTATGTATCTTTAGGTGCATCTACTGCGATTTTCGGGTTGATTGCTGCCCAGGGAGTGTATATCTACAAGAACAGGTACCTGCTTGGCAGCGCCGCAAAACCCCTATTGACTAATGTTCTTTTTATGATTGCAGTAAATTTATTTCTGGGTCTATCACCCGGTATAGACAATTGGGGGCACCTGGGAGGATTAGTGGGAGGTTTCCTTTATGCCTGGTTTGCGGGTCCCAGTTTTGGAATTTCCGAGAATCTATTTGGCGAAAATGTGATCATTAAGGAAAACAAAAAAATATTTCTGGTAACAGCATTAATTCTTACAATAGCTATTGCGCTGGTTGGAATAGGTTATCTACTAAGATAACTCACGCTATATATTTTCCGCGATTATCTTCTATATGCACCAAAGAAGGTGTGAAGAATCCAACCACTCCAATTACTAAGCAGCCAATAGCTCCAAATGCCAGCCAACCGCGAACACCCACCCATTCTGCAGCTGGCGCGGCAATAACCATACTGATCGGCATCATCGCTGAGACCATGCTTTCTAGTAAAGAAAAAACCCTGCCTTGCATTTCAGGTTCAACATAAGTCTGCATAATTGCGAATATTGGTCCATTTGCGATCGGATTCATAAAACCCGCCAATGACATACCAAAAACCGCAAGCATGAAATTATCCGAGGGGGCCAACGCGATTAAACCAGTTCCTACCGCTAAACCTACAATGCCGGTAAGTATGGTATATATATTTCGCCTGAAACCACCCCACGTACTCAGCACCAGACCGCCGATAATCATTCCCATGCCGAATGCTGATTCAATCATACTCAGCTCAATCACACCTTTTCCAAAATGATCTGTGACCAATAAAGGGGTGAATGTAAAACCCGGAAATAGCAAGAAGTTTAAAACCGTTGCCGCAAGCGTCAAATACAGCAATCCCCGCCAACCAACCAAGAATTTAAAACCTACCTTAATATCATCCCAGATATGAGAAAATCCAGCCTTTTTTCCAACATTTTGATTCACTTGTGGTATCAATACAAAAAGAAGCGGTGAAATAGCAATAATCGCTGTAATCACATCGATAGATAAAATTTCATATATTGGGAATATTTCCAACATTAAAGCAGCTAGCAAAGGAGCCACAATGCTCATTGCTCCTCGTAGGGTTTGATTCATCCCAGAGATCCTTGCCAGTTGATCTTTTGGAACCATAAGCGACGTGGATGCCTGCATAGCAGGCCAATGAAATCCGCTTCCCAGCGCACGAATGAATAAGATCACATATATATGCCAAACTTGAATATACTCTAGCCAGAAAATGCCAGCCAGAATTATTGTCGCAGCAGCAACCAAAGCATCGGCGTAAATCATCACCTTCTGACGGTTCCACCGGTCAACAAGCGCTCCAGAAATTGGAGATAGAAAAACGCGGGGAAGTAGAGCCATAAAAGAGGCAATGGCAAGTACAGAAGCGGAACCAGTTTTTTCGGTCAGATACCAGATCAATGAAAATTGAACCAGTTCACTTCCCAATAAGCTAAATGCCTGCCCGACCCAAACAGGAAAAAAGGTTCTTTTCCAATTCAGTGGAGTTTTATTCGTCATTGGAGTTACTCAATAAATATTTCACCTGATCATCAATATGGCCAATGATTTTCTCCATATTTTATCAATTGTCACTAAACTGTTTATGTCTTTTCAATGGTGAAAAGAACCCATCTTCCCTTTTTATTAAAAACATTTTTAGGTGATCTATCATAATAAATCACAACTATTTTCCCAAATTCGTCTTTTACTTTAAAATAGAATCTCCCAGTACCCCATGATCCTTTTTTTCTTGCCCTCGCTAAGTGCGTTATGCGCATATTTCTTGCTTTTTTCCCTTTACGCTCATAATCAAACCATGAGGAAATCATTTCATTAATATAAAATATTTCTCCCTGCCATTTAAAAGAGATTGGGCAAGGCGGGCTCTTCTCCAAGATAAATTCCTTATCGAATTCCACTTCGATTTCTTCACCAATGAATTGTTTCATCTAAGTTTACACATAGCTTAACATATCATAATGCTGATTAGATATTTTACGGAAAACTTTTCTTATTATGATATACTAACCGCATTTAAAATAGGTTACCCATAGGAGAACAGTCGCATGAAAAAATTATTGATAATGCGGCACGCGAAATCTAGCTGGAAAAACTCAGATCTTGCTGATCATGAGCGCCCATTAAAAAAGCGGGGGAAGAATGATGCTAAAAGAATGGGGAAACTATTGAAATCCAAGAAAATCGTTCCAGATCTTGTTATTTGCTCAACCGCTGTAAGAGCGCAGGAAACGGCCGATTATTTAGTTGAGAGTATGAAATATAAAAATGAAGTCGTTTTCACTGATGCGCTTTATATGGCAGAACCAAAAGATATTCTTTCGGCAATTACTGATCATGCAACAAACCAGAAATCAGTTTTGATCATTGGCCACAATCCAGGTTCTGAAGCTTTACTGCAAATCTTGACAGGGAAAGTGGAAAGTCTGCCGACTGCGTCTATCGCCTATATCACAGCGAAAATTGATAAATGGAAAGACATCAATAAATGTAAAGAGGTGAAATTAAAAAAATTGTGGCGGCCAAAAGATATTAAATAACTATACAAATAATTGATATACTCACTGTGTTATTAGCAGTGAGTTTTCTTTTAAAGCTATATTCTATGAAGAGCAAATTGCAGGTTAATGAGCAGTTAAGTATTCAGGAACTAATTACATCCATCAAACGAATTAATGACATTCATTATTCATTTGATGGGAATAGCATTTTATATACAAATACCATAGACGGAAAAGGCAAGTTATTTGAAATAGCTGATACAGGGGAAGAGAGAAAACTTTCTCAAGATCTAAATGTGCGAGGAACTGTCGGTTATGGCGGCGGCAATTTTGATGTCAGCGAACATTTGGTTGTAGTATCCGAAAAAAGCGGAGGCATCTTCAAGATAAATTTGAAGACAGATCAGCAAATTGCGCAAATCACTTCCTCAGATGCAAGAACATCTTCTCCAAAAATCTCCCCCGATGAAAAATGGGTCTTGTATGTGTATGAACAGGAAGAGATTAATAGTATTGGGATAACTCCTACCCATAGATTTAGCCGGCCGAAGGAATTGATTATGGGATCGGATTTTTACATGCATCCCACCTGGCATCCAGATGGTGAGAGGATTGCATGGGTTGAATGGGATCATCCATATATGCCCTGGGACGCATCGCGGATTAAGATCAGCCGTATAAATGAAATGCAGCTTAAATTATTTAAAGAGGATTACATAGATGGAAAATTGGATGCATCCGCCAATCAACCCCAATTTTCACCCGATGGTAAATGGCTTAGCTATATCAAACGAAATGGCAACTGGGACAATCTCATTCTATACAATCTAGATACACATACTAAGAAATCAATTGTCAAAGGAAATGGATTTCATCTCAGAATGCCTGATTGGATACATGGATTGCGCAGTTATCAATGGGCAAGTGACAGCAGCACAATCTATTTTATAAAATACCATCAGGGAACCGCCTCACTTTCGAAAGTATGCGTTAACACATCGAAGTCAGAATCAATCGACATGTTTCCATATACATGGGCTTCACAGATTGCTGTTTCCAGGACGTCCGATGACGTTATGCTCATTGGATCATCAAAAAGAGAAGCCAATCAGATTATCCGAATTTCAAACAGCAAGATTCTACCGAACCTTTTAAAAAGCAACCATCAACAAGAATTTGTCCCCGAAGCTCAGGAGATTTCTTTTTCTACTGGTGATGATTCAATAGTACATGCCTGGTATTTTCCACCTCTTATGCAAAAGAAACGGAGTGATTTGCCACCGTGCATTCTCAATATCCACAGTGGACCAACAAGCGTTAAGCATTCCGGATTTTCTTTGGATACCGCCTTCTTCACATCCCGGGGATTCGCGGTTGTGCACTTAAATTATCGCGGCAGCGTTACCTTTGGATACGATTATCAGTACGCCCTTCGCAGAAAATGGGGGGAGGTAGAAATCCAAGACGCNGTTCATCTAATTGATGATTTAAAGAAGCGTAATTTGGTGNGCCTGGAGAAATTAGCNGTTATGGGCTCAAGTGCGGGTGGATTTAGCGCGCTGAATCTTCTGATCAAATTCCCAGGGTTGTTTAAAGCGGGAATTTGCAGTTACGCCGTTAGTGACCTTGTTGATGATGCCCAGCACACTCATAAATTTGAACGTTATTACCACCAATTCTTAACAGGAGATTTTTCAACTGAATATGATCGCTTTGTAAGCCGATCCCCAATTTCACATTTACATGAAATCAAGGACCCAATCGCATTATTTCATGGGACCGAAGACAANGTTGTTTCCCCAAATCAATCTCAAGAGATATTTGATTCATTGACCAAGCGCAANATNCCCTGCACATTAAAACTATATGAGGGTGAAGGACACGGGTTTAGAAAGCAGGAAAATATTGAGAATTACTACAACACTGTCATCGGATTCCTAAATAAATATCTATAAAAAAAGAGGAGATTTCATCTCCTCTTTCAATCAAACCTTGTTCATAGATTATTGTCGCATAAACTCCTCGATTGCATGCAAGAGAGCGTCGATATCTTCCATGGAAGTTTCTCCCATCGTAGCAATTCGGAAGGTCTTTCCCTTTAGATCACCATATCCATTCGCAATCCGCATCTGATATTTGTCCATAAGAAAGGCGTTCAACTGTGGGATATCTAGTTTCTGATCATTATTTATGGTTGCTACAGTTTTTGAACGCGCTCCCTCTTCGGCAAAAGGCGTCATTCCATTTTCTAAAGCCCAATCATAAACCCGTTGTGATATGGTACTGTGCCTAAGGAACCGATTCTCAATCCCTTCCGCGAAAATACGATCTAATTGAAAATCAAGCGCATAAACAAGTGACACTGCCGGTGTCATAGCGGTTGAATTCTTGATGCGGTGTTTTTCCATNCTAAGCAGATCAAAGTACCATCCTCGATCAGCAACTTTTTTCGCTTTCTCTAAAGCACGGTCAGTCACGCCAACCAAAGAAAGGCCTGGCGGAAGAGCAAGACATTTTTGCGAAGATGCTAGTAGAAAATCCACACCCCACGCATCCATTTCAATTTTTGAACCTCCCAATGATGAAACTGCGTCAACAAGAATCATCGTGTCCGGGCTCACTTCTCTGACCACCTGGCATAATTCTTTCAATGGATTTTCCACACCTGTTGATGTTTCATTGTGTACTATTTGTACCGCCTCAAAATGCTTCTTTTTAAGCTGGTCGCCCAACACCTCGGGGGTAACGGCTTTTCCCCATTCAACATCAAATCGGACTGGGTTTTTCCCATTCGTTACAGCCACATCATACCAGCGTTGGGAAAATGCGCCATTTACACATGACAAAATATCCTTCTGGGCTAAATTCCGAACCCCAGCTTCCTGCATGCCGGATCCCGTATGGGTACCGATTAACACGCGAAAACCCGTGAAAAACAATTTTTGTGATTTTTCTGCTGCACTTCGATGAATAGCTTCATACTCCTTACTTCTATGGGGCAATAAGGGTTGAGCCATTGCCTGGAGTACTTCAGGTGCAACATCTACGGGTCCTGGGACAAACATGTGAGACATATTCTTCCTCCGTTTACTTTTTTTATCTGAGAATAAACGTTAATATAATTAAAATAATAAAAAAGAATACTGCTAAAGATCCAATTCTTCTAAGATCTTTTTTTACATAACTATAATCAGGATTGAACTCCGATGTATTGGATACACTTTTTTTNATCTGCAGTTTCCTGTCAATCGGTAAATTACTATATTTTTTCTTTGATTTTCTACTCACAAAATCTCCTTTCTCTTACCGTGCAGTTGTCAAAATTAATACTTAGTTGACCTCTGTAGTTATATTGTATCGCTTGATTGAAATATCTATTGAACAAATGTAACAATTTTTTCATTATATTAATTTCAATATGGTCTGGATATATTCATAATTAAGATAGAATTGATAAAAAATATGATCTTCAGATACTCCTTTGCTCTTTGTGGTTTTTTATTTTGAGTTTTTCACAGATGGGATAAGGTTTATCAAAGATTTACCAAAATAAGAAGGAAATGGAATAATGTAGGGTATTATTTCCAAGAGAATGCAGATGGATATTTCAATTCGTCAACAAGCGATACTGGCTTGCCGGCGGTTACTTAGTCAATTGAACCGCGATCCGGCAACCCAAACTTATGGATGTTTCGATCGAAGGTATTGGGCGTGGAAATTAGTGGATTTTCCCGAAGCCACATTCCAACGTAATATCCATCCTCTTTGTTGGTTTATGGATCAACCAGAAGCAACGGGGTCTGATAATCTTGTTGAATTCATTAGAGCTGGGCTCCTTTACGCAATTAATATTCAACATAAAGATGGATCGTTTGACCAAGCATATCCAAATGAGCATAGTTATGGTGCTACCGCCTTTCTTCTTCCCGACCTGATAGCCGCATACCAGAAGATAAAAGAGAGTTTTTTGCCAGATGAAAGAGTTTTTATTGAAAATAGGTTAATGCGATCAGCTGATTTTCTTTATAAAGCTGCCGAGCTGCATGGTTTCATTGCCAATCATCTGGCCGGTGCCGCATTAGCGCTTTATAAATCCTATCAACTATCCAAAGAAACAAAATTTAAATCTGCATCCAACAATTTAGTGGAAAAAATCATTGAAAATCAATCTGAAGAAGGCTGGTTCCAGGAATATAACGGCGCTGATCCTGGCTATCAGACTCTGTGCATGTATTACTTAGCGCAAATATTTACACTTGGACATTCGGATAAGCTGCATAATGCTTTGGAAAGATCATTACAATTCCTGCAATTCTTCATTCACCCGGACGGAACTTTCGGCGGTGAATATGGAAGCCGGAGAACTGAAATTTACTATCCGGGAGGGATATCAATACTATCCCAAGAATTTCCGGTTGCAGCCAAGATGCATACCATTATGAAAGAATCGATCAGAACCGGCAATACAGTCAACTTGATAGATATTGATATGGGA
>JGI24724J26744_10001128_pt1 | contig 18530 bp, 15 predicted proteins | sample Cruoilmetagenom7_FD_26744 | JGI IMG/M metagenome (IMG submission 26744) | reverse complement strand
TTATTATTTGCAGGCATTACTACAGATGAGTTAAACGAAAAGTTTTCAGCATCGATTGTTGTTTCTTCAGAAACAACTGATACTTGAAATGTTCTATCTGTGTCTGAAATATCTGAAGTAATAAATTGTATCTCTGAATCAATAGAATTTTCTCCAAGAGGTACTACTACTATTTGCAAAAGTTCTGCAAAATTGATAGTTGCTTCACTATCTGTATTATAATAGTCATGATCTGTATCACAAGAAGTCATTAATAAAGAAGATAAAACAACTGTAAGAATTATATATATATTTTTCATTTGTTTATAGTTTTAAATTAATAACCGGGGTTCTGTTGTAGATTAGTATTTGCATCTAAAGATGATTGAGAAATTGGAAGTTGAAATTTATTACTTCCTGAATTTAACGTTAATACATCTGAAGGAGTACCAGTACCATCTGCTAAATCACCTGCATTAGATCTTTCTACAGATTGTCCCCATCTTTTAATATCAAAGAATCGTTGGTACTCAAAAGCAAATTCTAATCTTCTTTCTAAACGAATGGCATCTCTTAATGCAGTTCCCGTTTCACCTGAAGAAGGATTTAAGTATCTATTAGATCTTACTTCATCTAAAGCTGTTCTTGCAGCACCTTCATTTCCTAAAGCAAGTTGAGCTTCAGCAATATTTAAATAGGCCTCTGCAGCACGTAACACTTTATAATCAACTACTCCTGGTTGACCTCCAGGTCTTCCAAATAATTTCTTAATTCCGTTCACATTATTTCCACTGCTAACAGCATCAAAAATATATGCCTCTTTACGAATATCATCATCTGCAAATAAATTAATTAATTCAAAAGAAGCTACATATTCAGGAATTAAATTATTAACACCACCTTGGCTCCAAGCTACGCCAATTGCTCTATTAATCTCCCCTGTTACATTTGGAATATAAAATAATAAGCCATCCTGAGTTGAATCTTCCCAAACTCCAACAACATTATTTCTAGAAGCGACTCCAATTGAAACATTATTTGCAGCATTAATAGAATTTTGCCACTCACCCATATAAAGGTAAACTCTTGACAGCAACAAGTTTACAGCATCCTTATTTAATCTTCCTTCTGGGTTATTTTCGTTAATGTCTGCACGAGCATCTAAAAGATCTTGTACAATCATTGCATACGTTTCGCCAACAGAAACTCTTGATGGTAAAATATTTTGATCTGGCTCTGTTACATAAGCTACCCCTAAAGATGAATTTGCATCTCCATCTTGTGTTGGTATCTTTCCGTAAATAGAAACTAAATTAAAATGCCCTAAAGCTCTTAATGCTTTAGCTTCTGCAACTATATTATCTTTACTTTCTCCTTCAAAAGTTTCGGCGTAAAACAATAATTGATTGGCATGATAAACCATCACATATACATCCCAATAGAATGTAAGCATAGAACTTGCTGCACTATAGCTATAATCATGTAAGGTTCTTTTTGTATTTCTACCACCTTGAGCTAATGTAACATTATCAGATAAAACATCAGGGGCTGATAACATTGATCCTTGATCACTGCTACCATAAAATCCTGATCTTATCGAATGATAATATACACCTCTAATTCCGTTTTCAAAATCAGCTGCTGTAATAAATGCGTTTTCAGATGCAAGCCCATCATATGGCACTTGATCTAGTTCACTATCACAGGACACCATAAGCCCCATGAAAAGAAAAATTAATGCAATTTTATAATTAAATATTTTCATTTTGTTTTTTTTTAAATTAGAAACTTACATCTATACCAACTTGTATAGATTTTGTATTTGGATAACTATATAGCGTTGCCTCACCAGGAGCAACATAATCTGCAAAATCAATAGTTTCACCAGACGAAATACCTACTTCAGGATCTCCGTAAAACTCTGTAAAAGTTAATAGGTTTTGTCCTTGAACATATATTCTTAAAGAATTAAAAGGTGCTTTCTCAAGTTTAGCTTTAGGGAATGTATAAGACAATGTAATATTTCTCATACGGATATAATCACCTTTCTCTAAGAATCTATCAGAAGCTGGTGCTTCATTTAACTCATCTAGATAAATTGGATTTGGATGAACTCCAGAATCACCTGGTTGTTTCCAATAATTAAATGCGCTTAACGCTTGGTTATCATCAATATTAGCTCCATCAGAATTTAAGTTTGATCTCACAAAGTTGTTAATCCAGTTACCTGCTTTAAATACAAAGTCAGTACGTAAACCAAATCCTTTATAATTAATGTTCGAGAAAAATCCACCTTCTCTATCAGCAATTGTAGATTTTCCTTGGAATACTCTATTATCTCCTTCTGGAAGATCTCCAACTCTATATTTTTCACCATCTGCTCCATAATATAGTGGCGCACCATTTGCAGGATCAACACCTGCATAACGAACTAAGTAATGCTCGTTAATTTTTACACCTTCTCTATAGGCAATATTAAAGGCATTAACAGGAAATATATCCTCTCCAATTCCATCACCATCAATATCTGGTAATTCAACTATTTCAGTATCTAGGAATACAATATTACCTCCAAGTGTCCATTTTAGATTTTCATTTCTAATTACATCTGCTTGTATAGATATCTCTAAACCTTTATTTTGAATGGTACCTAGGTTACCTACAACTCCAAACTCACCATAATCATCACTAAATTCCTCATCATAACTTATGATACCTGCTGCATCAGCTGTTGGAATTTGAAATAATAAATCTTCAGTATCTCTAATAAAGTAATCAAATACTGTTCTTATTCTATTATTAAACATATTAAATTCTAGACCTACATTTGTAGTTGTTGTTGTTTCCCATTTAACAGCAGGGTTTCCAAAGTTTGAAACCACTGTAGCCAAACCTCCTGGGTAAGAATTAAAAGTCACAAGGTTTTGAGAAGAATATCTATCAATACCATTTCTATTACCAACAGTACCGTAGGCAGCTCTAATTTTTAAATCATTAACAGCTTCAATATTAAAGAAGTCTTCTTTAGCTATATTCCACCCTAAACTTGCACTATAGAATAACCCAAATCTGTCTTTAGGTCCAAAGTTAGAAGACCCATCATAACGTGCTGAAGCTGATGCTAAATACTTTTCTTTATAATCATAATTAGCAAATACACCGTAAGAAACTAAAGTTAATATATTTCTAGTCGTTTCTGTTAAAGTAGGAAGTCCAGAATTACTTTGAGTTGTTAAAGTAGAAGATGCAAATCCTGTACTTCTTAAACGGTACCCTTGATTTTCATTATAATTATATTCAAATAATCCCATTACAGATAAATTATGATCATCAGTAGAAAGGTTATAATTTAAACGATTACTAATTGTAAAGTCATAACGATATCTACCTGTATCTAATTTATTTCCACGACTAGCAGGATTACCAATTAGCGCATCTAATATACCACCTGGTTTAGAATAGCTTTCATTTCTTTGGTTAATTCCATTAAATGAAGTTTGTAAAGAATAACTAAAATCTTCACTGAACTTAACATCCGCAGTAATACTTGATAATAAGTTATTACGTATTTCTTTAGCAGGTTCAGATAATAAAGCTCCTCTTACGTTAAATGTTGTATGGGTTGCAGTATATACTGGATTACCATTTTCATCGTAAACTACGTTTCCGTCTTCATCTAACTCAAATTCTGTTTCATAAGGGTTATAATCATACATTGCTCTAAATGGGTTTTGAGCATTATTCCTATCTCTAGGTTCATCACTAGATGATCTAGAATAACCAACATTAACTCCTAAAGTTAACCATTCTTTAGCATCAAAATTAAGGTTCAACCTTGAATTAATTCTCTCAAATCCTTTTATTTGGTCAATGATACCAGTATTTCGATCATGTCCTACTGAGAAATAATAATCCATGTTTTCAGCACCTCCGGAAAAAGAAACATTATTACTTTGAACAATACCTTCTTGCAACATAAGGTCTTGCCAATCTGTTTCATTATCTAATAAAAACTGTCTTTCATCACTACCAGCATCAGTTGTTACACCAGGTAATGTAGTTGCAGCAGAAACATCTAATAAAAACAATTCTCTTTCATACTGAAACTTTTCACTAGCATTCATTACTTCAAAGTTAGGATTTATCCTTGATGTAACACCATAACGTGAACTAAACCTAACGGTTGCATCTCTATTTCTTTTACCAGATTTTGTAGTAATTACAACAACACCACTTGCTCCTCTAGACCCATAAATTGCTGTAGTAGCAGCATCTTTAAGAACTGTGATGTTTTCAATATCTTCATTAGGAACACTTCCCAAATCTTCTTCTCTCATTACAGCTCCATCAACTATATATAAAGGAGAGGATGCTCCTGCTGTTAATGACCCAACACCCCTAATACGAACGAAAGCTCCTTGTCCAGGCTGACCATTGGCAGAAGTAACTTGTACCCCTGCTGCTTTACCTTGCAACATATTATCTATACTCGTTGTTGGAGAAAGTTCTGCAATTTCTGTTGCAGAGATTGAAACAACTGCTGAAGTTTGTACTGTTCTTTTACGAGCAGAATAACCCGTCACAACTACTTCTTCTAGTACGGCTGCATCTTCTTGTAATAATAAATCAATTGTACTATTTGCTCCAACAATACGCTCTTCAGTTTTGAAACCTACATAACTATAAACAATGGTCTGTCCATTATTTACTTGCAATGTATAGTTTCCGTCAAAATCTGATTGAGTACCGCTAGTAGTACCTTTAATAATCACATTTACTCCAGGGAGAGGGAATCCAGTGGCATCTGAAATATTTCCCGAGATAGTTTTCTCTTGTGCTAATACTGACGTAATGCTAAAAAGCAAAAGTATCAACCACGTGTAGTTACTTTTCATAAAAAGGTTTTTAATTAATTATTCATTTTATCATTCAATTTTTACAACCCAAAAGCTTGAAGAAAAAAAAATTTAATTCAAATAAAATCTATCGATTTATAATAAAAACTTAAGTAAAAGAATTTCGTATAAAATCACTTCAAGCTTTTAATGACGGTTGTGGCACAAAATTACAAAAAAATGTTAAAATTTTAAGACAATGCCTATAATAATTAACCATTCTGATAAAAATTTCCTAATATTTTACGAACGAAGGGTTAAAATATACCTTGATGGGGTTGTATCTAGAAATTTTTTGAAAGATTTGTTAAAAGTTACTTTATTATTAAAACCCACTTCATAAGCCACATCTATAATATTTAAATTGTTATTCGTGTCCATTTTTAAGATTTCTGAAGCTTCATTAATTCGATACTTATTTATTAATTCGAAAAAGTTTAAATTAAAATGTTCATTAATGATTTGTGACGTATTATGCCTAGAAGTTCCTAATCTTTCAGAAAGATAATTAAGGTTAACATTATTCATTCTATAAATCTTTTCTTCTTCTAACAAATAAATGAGTTTGTCCTTTAGCTCTTCTGAAAATTTTATAGTAAGTCCCGATTTTTTATACTTTATTTTCTGTTCTGAAGATTTATTCGATAATAATGAAGGACTTAAAAAAGACGAATAACCTATATATAATACCATTGAAGCCATCAAAATAATTTGAAAGCTAAATAAAAAGTCAATTTTTGGAATAACACCTATTAAAGTTAAACCATACACTACATAAGAAATAACATATACTTCAGTAAAGATCACAAGCATTTTAAACCATTTTTGAACAGATAAAGAATAGTTAGCCATTTTAGTTTTAGAGGACAAATACACTTTTAAAATCAGGTACCCATACACTACTAATGAAATAAATTTAGTTATTACTATATAATTTAGATATGGTTCTTTATTAATGACCCCAACATCTAACATTATTTTAAGCTTCTCACTTCCTGACATTATGAAAATAGGAAACATAAAAATGAAAATAAAAAGAGTAGGTAATAAATGTAACAAATCTATTTTTTTGAATTTATAATTTAAAGTGACTCTTTTAAAATAAAAATAGACTAAAGGACCATATAAATAAACACTTAAAGCTGACATATATAATATGTGTGGTACTCTAAATTGTAATTTTGTGAAAAATAAAAATATATGAAAAATGAATAATGAGTTTATTAACACAAATCCACTTACTAATAATTTTGAAGCTAAATCTTGATTCTTTTTCACTATCAATATTGTAGTTATAAAAAACCCTACAATGGCAGAAAATAAATAGAATAGGTTTATTAAATTAAAATCAATACTATATGTATTTCTTAAATCAATAAAAATTTCATCATCAAAGAAGTGATCAAAATAACCGGAATCTATAAACTCAGTATGCCCAGAATATTTTATATAATTCTCTGCATATAATGCTGCATTTTGNATATCATTATTCTTCGCTGCAAAAATCGCAAGCTCTTTATTTTCTTCAATTGATACTTTTGTGAAATTAGTAGAATTAATTTCTTGAGTAAATAATAATGAATTTAAAAATGGTTTTTCCTCTACCTTATTTATTTGTGTATCTAAACTTGACTTAGCTAGTAAATAATTATCGGGAGATAATAAAAATACTATCAAAGTAAAATATAATATTCTATTTATGTTAGCAATTTTCATAATGGTTGGTTTCTTTTTCTCTATCTTAAAGATACAACTTGTTTCTTAAAATCAAAGGTTTAGGGTAATTCCCGATAATAGTTTACCTCGAGATTTATAAAATTTTAACTAAAAAAAAATTAAGAAATCTTTGATTTACAATAGATAAGAATAGATTTTGAACTTTTTATGAAATAACTGTAACAGAAGATATAAAAAACAACAATCCATTAGAAAATGAAACGATTATTACAGAATTTTTTAAAAATAAGTGTCTATTAAATACACTAAACTAGTCATAGCCGCACCCCCTAATTCTAATTCTCTCTTATTAACTGCTTCAAAAATATCGCTAGCAGCATGATGATAATCAAAGTATCGTTGAGAGTCTGGACGCAATCCTGATAAAATAATGCCATCCTTTTTTAAAGGTCCAATGTCTGCACCACTACCTCCTTTTTCAAAATAGTGAACCAAATATTGTTTAAATAATGGCTTCCATGAAACAATTTTATTGAATGATTCATCATCACAATCAAAAGAAAAACCTCGGGGAGTAAATCCCCCTGCATCACTTTCCAAAGCGAAAATGTGATCTTCATTTTTATTCTTTGCATCTAATGCATATTTCTTTCCACCTCGTAAACCATTTTCTTCATTCATAAACAAAACGACACGGATTGAGTTTTTAGGNTTATAACCTATCTTTTTAAATAATCGCAAAACCTCCATAGATTGAACTACACCAGCACCATCATCATGAGAACCATCTCCAATATCCCAAGAATCTAAATGACCTCCTACAACAATAAATTTATTAGGATTTTCAGAACCTGTAATTTCACCAATTACATTATAAGATTGTACATCTGGATATGTTTTACATGTTTGATTAAAATAAAACTTTAGTTTTGGCTGTAACTTTAAAGTACTACTCAAATAATTAGCTCCATTTGTACTTATCGCACAAGCAGGAATTCTTAAATTAGTTGGTAAATCTCCATAAGTCATAGAACCTGTATGAGGGAAATCGTCTTTTCGTAGATTCATTGAACGCACTACAACTCCAACCGCACCATACTTTGCGGCTTCCATAGCACCAGCATATCTTTGATCAACACAACCTCCATAGGCTCTAAATGCCTGAATTAGATCAGCTTGCATAGGTCTATTATAAAAAACAATCTTCCCCTTTATATTTTCTTCTCCTAATTTTTCAATTTCATCTAAACTGGTCACTTCAATAACCTGAGCTTTCAAACCTCCTTCTGGTGTTGATACTGAACCTCCTAAAGCACAAATGTTTGTTGTAGATGTTTCTCCTATTGCAGTCTCTATATATGCATACTCCTTAGCTCCTCTAGTCCACTTTGGAACCATGACAGGCTGCAGCCAAACTTTATCTAATCCTAATTCTTTTAGTTCAGCTTCTGTGTATTTTACAGCTTTTTCGGCTTGTAATGAACCTGAAAGTCTTCCACCTATTTGATTGGACAAATAATCTAACCAATCGTAACTTTTCCCTTCTAATAATGCTGCATCGTAAATTTTCTTAATTACTAAAGAATCATCTTTATTTACANTTTGACTATAACTATGGATTGAAAAAAATGCAATAATGGTTAGGAAAAATAATCTTTTCATATGGTTTATTTTATTTACTCGTTTTCGAGTTCTATTTTATATTCTGAAATCTTCGCCTTAATTTTTGGTTCTAATTCAGGCTCTTTTATGTCTTTATAAGCACTTAACTCCTTTAGTAATATCGAAGCAACAATACATCTTGCCGCTGGTTTATTATCGGCTGGCACAATATACCAAGGCGCATGTTCTTTTGAAGTTCTATTAATTGCATCTTGATAACATTCCTGATAATCATCCCACAATTTTCTCTCTTTTAGATCACCAGGAGAAAATTTCCAATTTTTATTCGGTTTATTTAATCGTCTTAAAAGCCTATTCTTTTGTTCCTCTTTAGAAAGATTTAAAAAGAATTTAAAAATTAAAGTACCGTTTTCAGCAATAGACTTTTCAAAAGAATTTATCTGTTCAAAACGTGCGTCCCAAAACTTAGCATTTACGTCCTCAACACTTTTTACATTAGGTAAACTTTCACCCAAAATATAATTAGGATGTACTCTTGTTACCAATACGTTTTCATAATGCGTTCTATTAAAAACACCAAATTTTCCTCTTGCAGGAAGTGCTATATAATGTCTCCATAAATAATCGTGCTTCAATTCTAATTCTGTGGGAACTTTAAAACTATGCACCACTACACCTCTTGCATTAAAATCTTTAAAAACTTCACGTATTAAACTATCTTTTCCTGAAGTATCCATTCCTTGTAAACAAACCAATACAGCATATTTACCATGTGCATATAAACGATCTTGAAGTTCTCCTAGTTTAACGCGCGTTATTTCTAAATCATTTTCTAATTCTTTCTTTGAATGCTTTAAATGAGAACTTGTAATTTGTTCATGTAATTTAGTTTCAGAAATGACTTTAAAGTCGTTTATTTTGATATTCATGGGTAATTAATTATTGAACAATATACATTCATTAATGTTGTTTAACGATTTATTTCCGATAACTATATTAATAAGGTTTGTATAATATTTTCATAAATATACTAAAATCTACTACTTCAGAAAAAAACGAAGCTTTTATTAATTTTCACTATATTTAAACCACCTACTTATTATTCATTAAACCCAAATCCTATGAAAAAAAATTACACTTTTTTTTTAATGTTACTTTTATATGCATATTCTCAAGGGCAAACAAGCTGTGATGAAGCATATCCAGATCTAAATTATGCATACTCTCATGTAAAGTCTGCATATAACTCAAATAATATTACACATTTAAAGTTTTATTCGAATAAATCTGTAAAAGCATTTGAGCGAGCTAAACTAATTTTAAATAATTGCAACTGTGAAGAAGCTTACAATAATGTATATGACGGTTACGAATTGTTATCTAAAGTTTCTGATGCTGAAAGCTATGAAGACGGACGTTTTTATGTAAGTAGAGGTCAAAAAAAAGCCAAGCAAAGTATTCTTGAATTGGATAAATGCACCGAATTATCAAATAGCGACGAAAACTTAGAGGCATTACAAGATGAACAATTAAATTTAAAACAGCAGCAGTTAGAATTAAAAGAAAAAGAAAAAGAATTAAAACGCAAATTGGCTGAACAAAAACAGAAAGAGCTTTTAATAAAAAAAGAAATGTTAATTAACTCGTTTGAAGCTGCTATTTCTTCAAAAATTAAAAATTTCAATGAAATTCTAAAGATTTGTGAATGTAATGATGAATTAATTAATAAGAATTTGTTTTACAATGATCTTGTTTCAAAAAACATCAGAGACATTAAAACTTATTACCTAAATAATATCAAAGAAATTACTTCTAATTATTTAGTGAAGCTGAATATATGTAATAACTTATAATAAAATAAAAGTATTTCTTAAGAAGGTTTAAATTGTAAACTATATTAAGAAATACTTTTATCTGTAATTTATTTAGAAGCAAATAATTTTACATCTTGCTCACTTACTTCAGCTCCACTTAAAATTATTAATCGTTCTACAACATTTCGTAATTCACGAATATTACCCGTCCAATCATATGCTTGTAATAAAGCTATCGCTTTCTTTGAAAATACTTTTTTAGTTGTACCGTGTTCTTCAGCAATTTTTTTACTGAAATGTTCAATTAGCATAGGAATATCATCTCTACGATCATTTAATGAAGGTACTTTAATTAAAATAACTGCTAAACGATGGTATAGATCTTCTCTGAAATTTCCTTCTGAAATTTCCTTTTTTAAATTTTTATTTGTCGCAGCTATAACACGCACATCTACTTTTATATCTTTATCACTACCAACTCTACTTATTCTATTTTCTTGTAAAGCTCTAAGTACTTTAGCTTGCGCAGACAAACTCATATCTCCAATTTCATCCAAGAAAATAGTGCCACCATTTGCTGCTTCAAACTTACCTGCTCTATCGCTACTTGCTCCCGTAAAACTTCCTTTTTTATGTCCGAAAAGTTCGCTTTCTATTAACTCACTCGGTATTGCGGCACAATTTACTTCGATAAGCGAACCCCTAGAGCGATCACTTTTTTCATGTAACCAATGAGCCACTAATTCTTTTCCTGTTCCATTTGAACCTGTAATTAGAACTCTAGCTTCTGTTGGCGCCACCTTTTCAATCATATCTTTTATCTGAGCGATTGCGTCAGATTCTCCTATCATTTCATATTTCTTACTCACCTTCTTTTTTAAGCGCGTATTTTCCACCACCAATTCTTTTCTATCTAAAGCGATACGAACCGTATTCAATAATCTATTTAAATCTGGTGGTTTTGAAATATAATCAAAAGCTCCTAAACGCATTGTATTTACGGCAGTATCTATATCACCATGACCAGAAATCATTACAAAAGGTGTTTCAGGTTTTATCTTTTTTACAGCTTCCAATACTTCAACACCATCCATTTTTGGCATTTTAATATCACATAAAACCAAATCGAAATCTTCTTTTCGAATGCGTTCTATTCCTACCAAACCATCTTCAGCTTCAGAAACATCATAGGCTTTGTTTTCTTCAGAAAGAATTTTAACTAGCACTCTTCTAATTGCAGCTTCATCTTCAATTATCAATATTTTTGACATAAATATTTTTCTCTTTTTTTGAATTAATTTTTCGCTCCTAAGATAGATAGTATTTATAAAACTATTTAGTAGAGAGTCTTAAGTTTCTCTTAAAAGTACTATTATTTTTTAGACTGAAATAAATGTACGTCTCGTTGAGGGAATGGAATGGTAATTTGGTTTTCTCTAAATAATTTATCTATAGAATACCGAACATTACTTTTAAGAATTGGCACTTCAAAACTTTTATTGATATAAAAATACACACTAAAAACTAAAGCTGAATCTCCAAAGTCTTCAAAAGCAACAAACGGTTTTGGTTTTTTTAATACTCCTGTTTGTGAAGTAACACTCTGTAAAAGGAGTTCGGTTACTTTTTCAGTATCACTTCCATAAGCAACGCCTACTTGAACATATTCTCTTGTAGTTTTACCATTTTGAGTGTAATTATAAACCGAATTACTAATAAATTTATGATTAGGTATTATAATTATCTTATCATCTCTAGTTACTGCACGAGTGGTTCGAAGCTTAATCTCTACTACTTTCCCAACTTTATCTTCTACTTCAACAACATCACCAACCATAAGTGATTTATCGAAAATAATAAGTATTCCTCCAATAATATCCTGAAATAATTCTTGTAAAGCAAGACCTAAACCAACTAATAGTGCAGCTGAAGCAGCTAAAAATGGAGTAATATTAATACCTGTTAAGCTTAATATTACGAAGAAAACAATAATAAAAGTTACGTAATTAATAAACTTAAATACGCTTAGAAATTTATTTTTATCTATTTCATCTAACTTCCTTGTAAAAAAAAGGCGAATTCCTTTTAATAAAAAACTAGCAATAAAAATCGAAAATATTAATAACAGAACAATACCTATAGTAAGATGAATGGTATTTTCTCCTTGTCCAATATGAAATCCAATATCTAAAAACTCCTTAATTGATCCCCAGATATCTTCTTTTACAACTTCTGATATTTTTTCTGAAACTTCCTGCTCTTGCACGTAATTTAATATTTAAGCCATTTCCTTATTTCTTTATAGCTTGCTTTTTTACCGTACATTAAAATACCTACACGATATATTTTTGCTGCAAACCATACGGTGCCTATAAAAGTAGCAAATAATATTAGCAATGAAAGCATTTGTTGCCATAAAGGTACTCCAAAAGGAATACGCATTAACATAACAACAGGTGACGTAAAGGGAATATATGAAAATACTTGAGAAACGGTTCCATGAGGGTTTTCAATTACAGTGAAAAACCCAACATAAATACCTATAATTAAAGGCAATAAAATTGGTAACATAAACTGCTGTGTATCTGTTTCACTATCTACGGCAGCACCTATTGCTGCATATAGTGAGCTATACAATAGATAACCTCCAACGAAGAATAAAATAAACATAACAATTAAATTTGTTATGGGTAATTCCCTAACCTCATAAATAAAGGTTTGAAGGATTTCAGCAGAATTTAAATCAGAATTTTGAGCTAACATTTCTTGCTGACTTGCTTGCATAGCAGAAGGATCAATTCCAAAAATTAAAGTTACAACAGTACTTAATATACCTAATAAAATCACCCAAGCTAAAAACTGTGTAATACCAGCTAATGAAGTTCCAATTATTTTACCTAAAAGTAATTTTATTGGTTTCACAGAAGAAATAATAACTTCAATAATTCTGCTTGTTTTTTCTTCAATTACACTTCGCATAATCATGTTACCATATATAATAATAAACATGAACAATAAATAACCCGCAGCACCTCCAAATGCAAGTTTTAAGATTGAACCATATTTTGAAGTTTCTTTTCCCTTAAAAGTTTCTTGTTTAGTATCGATTGAAACACGTAATTCTTTTATTGCTTCGGAATCAATACCAGCATCATTTAATTTTAAATCATTAACCTTATCTTCTATTTTATCCTCAATAGATTTCATCACCAATATAGAAGGTGATTCTGAAGAATAAAAGACAATAGATTCGGAAAAAGCATCAATATTTTCAACCTTAGGAATATACAATAAACCGTATTTTTCAGATTCTTCTGTATTTGTTTTTGCTTCTGTTAATGAAACATTTGCAAGCTTTTCAAAGTGTAAACTTTCGGTGTCATCAAATAAATCAACAAACAATCCACTTTCATCTAACACCTGAATAGTATTTACATTTTCATTATTCAACTGTGACAAATAAGCGACCAAAGCAAATATACCAACCATGATGATCGGTGTTAAAAAAGTCATTATTATGAATGACTTATTTCTTACCTTATTAAGGTATTCTCGTTTTATAATAAGAGGAAGATGATTCATAAAAAGAATTAATTATTTTGAACTGTTTCAATAAAAATATCACTAGCTGAAGGAATTACTTCTTTAAAATGAGTTAACATTCCTAAAGAAGTTAAATAAGTCACCAAATCATTTGCTGAAGATGCTTCTGGTATCTTAATTTTATATTGTAACTCGTTATTTATAGTTTTTAATGAAGTTGGAAAAACCTCAAATTTTTGATTTAAAACACTATCAATAGTTGCTGGATTATTGGGTAAAATAGCTATCTCGTAGGTATTAGATTTATATGCTCTCTTAATATCTATTAGCTTCCCATCTAAAATTTTATTTGATTTATTAATCAAAGCAATATGGTCACACATTTCCTCTACAGATTCCATGCGATGTGTTGAAAAAATAACGGTTGCTCCTTCATCTCGTAAACGAAGAATTTCGTCTTTAATTAAATTCGCATTGATTGGATCAAATCCGCTAAAGGGTTCATCAAAAATAAGAAGTTTCGGCTGATGCAAAACGGTTACAACAAATTGTATTTTTTGCGCCATACCTTTAGACAATTCTTGGATTTTTTTATTCCACCAATTACCTATTTCTAATCTATCAAACCAATATTTTAAACGTTCTTTCGCCTCTTGTTTTGTCAAGCCTTTTAACTGTGCCAAATACATAGCTTGTTCACCAACTTTCATTGATTTATACAANCCTCTTTCTTCAGGCAAGTAACCAATATGTTTTATATGATCCGGGCGTAATGGTTCTCCATCTAATATTACAGAACCAGTATCTGGCATGGTAATTTGATTAATGATTCGAATTAATGTTGTTTTACCTGCACCATTAGGGCCTAATAGTCCAAATATACTTCCTTTTGGCACTGCTATAGAAACATCATTTAATGCTTTAAATTCACCAAAAGATTTCGAAACATTTTTCGCAACTAAGAGTTCATTCATATAAATCTTACTTTTTTGTAATTCGATTACTAATTATTCTACTAATTGGATTGTAAATGTAATACATGTTGTTTGTAAAAGAATAACTCTTTTCGTTACACTTTTTGTAAAACTTATCTTTATTAATCTTTCAAATAAAACCAATAAAACACATAAACACCTTATTAATAGACTTTAAAAACAGCCCTAAAAGCAAAACCCACCCTCAAATTGCTTAAAGGGTGGGAAAAAATTGCTATGAAAAAGAAAAATATCACTAATAGCATTAGTGATTCTCAAATATATATAAAATAAATTAATTAAAAGGAATTTATGTAAACATATCTTTTACTTTTTCAAAAAATGACTTGTCTTCCTTTTCCGGATTGGGCTGGAAGTTACTGTCTTCATTCATTTTTTCAAAAAATTCTTTTTGTTCTTTGTTTAAAGTTTTAGGTGTCCAAACATTAACATGAACTAACAAATCACCAGATCCATAGTTATTAATACTAGGTATACCCTTATTACGTAACCTTAATATTTTACCACTTTGAACTCCAGATTCAATTTTAATTCTCACTTTTCCAGTAACAGCATCAATTTCTTTTGAAGTACCTAATGCAGCTTCAGAAAAACTTATATAAAGGTCATAATGTAAATTATCTCCTTCTCTTTGCAAAGTTGGATGCGCTTGTTCTTCAATTGCAACTAAAAGATCTCCAGAAATTCCATTTCCAGGAGCTTCATTTCCTTTTCCTGAAACTTTCAATTGCATACCTTCAACAACACCTGCAGGAATTTTAATAGAAACAGTTTCTTCAGTAGAAAGCATTCCATGAGCATCTGCATTGCTAGGTTTTGAATCTATTGTTTGCCCGCTTCCTCCACATGTATTACATGGAGCTGAAGTTTGCATTCTACCTAATATTGTATTTTGAATTCTTGTAACTTGTCCTTGTCCATTACAAGTAGAACATGTTTTATAAGTAGTACCTTTTGCTACTTTTTTACGTTTTACTTTTATTTTCTTTTCAACACCATTGGCAATTTCTTCTAAGGTAAGTTTTACACGAATACGTAGGTTACTTCCTTTCACTTGTGCACGACCTCTTCCTCCACCAAAGCCTCCAAAGCCGCCTCCGCCTCCAAAGATATCGCCAAACTGACTAAAAATGTCATCCATGTTCATACCTCCAGCACCACCGCCAAAACCGCCACCATTCTCAAAGGCTTGATGACCGTAACGATCATAACGAGCTTTTTTATCAGCATCACTTAAAACTTCATAGGCTTCAGCAGCTTTTTTAAATTTTTCCTCTGCATTAGAATCATCTGGATTTTTATCAGGATGAAATTCAATCGCTTTTTTACGGTATGCCTTTTTAATTTCGGCTGCAGATGCATCCTTTGAGATACCTAATATTTCGTAAAAATCTTGTTTTGCCATGTTGTATATTATTGACCAATAACTACTTTAGGGTAGCGAATAATTTTATCACCAATTGCATAACCTTTTTCAATTACGTCAATTATTTTTCCTTTTAATTTTTTATTTGGAGCAGGAATTTGAGTTACAGCTTCGTGATTATCTGCATTAAAAACATCTCCTTGTTTTGTTTCAATCACCTCTAAACCTTTNGATTTTAATGTTTCTCTAAGTTTATTATTAATCAATTCAATTCCTTTTAAATGACTATCGTCACCAGATTTGTTTAATTCGTTTAATGCACGATCAAAATCATCTAATACAGGAAGTATAGATTCCATTACACCTTGTCCAGCTGTTTTAAATAAATCGATACGTTCTCTTGCGGTTCTTTTCTTAAAATTTTCAAACTCTGCAAATAGACGTAAATTTCTATCTTTCTCTTTTTCAAGATCAGCTTGCAACTCTGCTAAAGGATCTTTAACTTCTTCTTTTGTTTCAGTTGCTGTTGAAGCTTCATTTTCATTCACTTTTGTTTCTTCTGAAACATCAGCTTCTTTCGTTTTATCTTTTGTGCTCATTTATGAGTGTTTTGTAATTTTTTATAAAGTTTACAAAAGTACTGCCATTTCTTGAAAAATGTCAAAATGTCACTGTTTTTTTAAGGGTATTAATTATGAAATGAGAAAATGAGAAAAAAATGAATATTAGCCTACCTTACAAGCTCTTAGCATTTCTCTTTTTCCAGGAGGTCCAGGCAATCTTTCGACTGTAAATCCAACAGCTTGCATTGCTCTACGCACACTTCCTTTAGCAGAATAGGTAACTAAAACTCCATTTACTTTTAATGCATTATACATTTTTTGAAATACTTCTTCTGTCCATAACTCAGGTTGCACACGTGCTCCAAAAGCATCGAAATAGATGATATCATGTTGATTTTTATCATTTATTTCAGAAAAAAACATCTTTCTTTTTAAGAGATCAAAATTTGAATTTATTTTCAATGTTTTTTCCCATAGAGAAGAATGAAGTATTAAAAAAAATTCTTCTGAAACTTTTAATTGTTGATGATAATTTAATTGATTGATTTCTGAATCTTCCACAGGATAAGCTTCAACTCCAGTATAAAAAGTTGAAATATTCTTATTTTGAGATTCTAACAATGTAATAATTGCATTTAACCCTGTTCCAAATCCGATTTCAAGAATACTAACTTCTTTGGGCTGAAATTTATTCAGAAAATAGAAAAAGCCCATCTCGATAAAAACGTGATAGGCTTCTTGTATTGCTCCATTTTTGGAGTGATATTGTTCATCCCATTCGGGTAAATGAATGGTGGTAGAACCGTCTAATGTCGTAATTATTTTACGTTCCAAAAGACTAATTAATTAATAACTTTTTAATCCTTGGAATAGGCCCAACACATTCTGTTTTATGGCACATTACACAAGTATTAATAGCATTGTTATAACGATCTTTTAAAGGTATCGTTGAAGCTGAATTAAAGATTTCTTTTTCGCTTTCAATAAAAGTTTTTGAATAGGCTTCAAAAGTTTCGTTTCTATCTTTTGCTTCCGATAATTTTGCTGAATGAATTTTTAAGAAATTCTCTGGAAAATTTTCTAATGGTTCACCAGCTATAATTTTTTTCTTTATTTCTTCATTGAATTCGAACATATCGTTCATGTGCAATGACATTTCAGAAGGCGTATATAGATCAAAATCTTCAATTGAATTTACTTCAGAAGTTTCAACTTTTTCCTCTTTTTTAGTATTACAAGAAACTAAAAAAAGAATAACAAATATGAATGAAATATTTTTCATTTTTACATTTTAACTAATACACCATCTGCTTCAAAAGAAAGTGTTTTTTCAATCTCAGTGATTGCTTCTATTTCTTCTTTTGTTTTTCCAGCATCTTCTGCATAATGTCTTTGTTCTTCAACAGAAACCTCTGCAACAAATGCTTTTCCATTTACAATTACTTCTTTCCCTGCAATATTCTTTGGCATAAAGAAACCATAGTCTTTAAACTTTACCATAGATTCATCATCTCCTAAATCTAAACGCATCCAACATCCTTTTGCCTGACAAACTTCGTTCACTTTTGCCGTAAATTTTACAACAGCAGTATCACCCGCTTTTAATGTTTTATATTTTTCAATAATTTCAGTATTAGACAAAGCTCCATCAGCAGTTATTTTGGCTCCAAATGGNGCATAATTAACTTCTTGTTTGGCAACTTCTTTTTCAATTTTTGCTTCTGTATTTTTATCAGATTTGCAAGAGATAATAAGTAATGTTAAGCAAATAAATGTAACTAAATTTTTCATGTTAGTGAATTTTAAAATTTTAATATATAAACATATAATATAATACAAAATTAAGGCTTTTCCAATTATAAAATACCCTAAATTTTGAGTACTTTTGCATAAAATTTCATCCTATTTATGAGCTCAATCACACAAAAATTAGTTTCTGTAGAAAAAGTAACTGAATCAAAAATCGATCAAGTTGATTTTAACAACTTAGTTTTCGGAAAACAGTTTACAGATCATATGTTCGAATGTGATTTTATCGACGGTTCTTGGCAAAATCCAACGATTAAACCGTTTGG
>JGI24724J26744_10001125_pt1 | contig 18560 bp, 19 predicted proteins | sample Cruoilmetagenom7_FD_26744 | JGI IMG/M metagenome (IMG submission 26744) | reverse complement strand
TATTATTAATATTATTTATATTTAAAATTATATTATATTATTAAATTTATATTATTTAGGGTATTAATAATTTTTTAAAACAAAAGGAGAGCTAATGAATATCGAAATTTCCAGAAGAAAATTTCTTCAAGGAAGTATCACACTTTCTGTCATAGGTGGAATGACGGCAACTAACCTTTTTTCTAAAGAAGAAAAAAGTGGGAAGATTAAACTTACAACAAAAACAGGTACCTCTAATGTTAAAGAGGTAGCAACACTTTGTGAAATGTGTGTAAATAAATGTGCCTTAATAGCAAGGGTAGAAGACAATGTAGTTACAAAACTTGATCCTAACCCACATTTTCCAAAGTCTAGAAACATGCTTTGTGCAAGAGGAAATGCTGGTATTCAAGCACTATATGATCCCGATAGACTTAAATACCCTATGATAAGAGTAGGAGAAAAAGGGGAAGGAAAGTTTAAAAGAGTTACTTGGGATGAAGCATTTGAATATATTAAAGAGAAGACGGTAAAGATACTTGATGAAGAAAAAGATAACCGTTCTAGCTTTATGTTTTGTGCTGGAGANGGGATGGCAGAACATACATTTAAAACTTTTTTCCAAGGATTTGGTTCATCAAATTGGCTAAATCACTCTTCAATATGTTTACAAACTGTAGCTTCTGGATATGGAGTAACTATTGGGAAATATCCTCAATCAGATTTAGAAAATGCAAAATATATCATAATGGCCGGAGCTAATAGAGCAGAAGCAATTGTTACTCCTGATACTATGGATGGAATGAAAAATGTTAAATCTAAAAAAAATAGTGGAAAACTTATCTGTGTAGACCCCAGATTTACAAACACTGCAGCAAAATCTGATAAATGGCTTGCAATAAAACCAGGGACAGATTTAGCTTTTGTGCTAGCACTTACATATGTAACGCTTAAAGAGGAACTATATAATAAAGAATATGTAAATAAAAACTTTAATGGTTTTGAAGAATATAAAAAGATGATTTTAACCAATGACTACACTCCTAAATGGGCACAANAAATTACNGGTATTGATNCTGAAGATATTTATGAGATTGCAAGAGAGTTTATGGAAAATGCACCAGAAGCAATATATTATCCAGGTAGAAGAAGTACTTTTGCCAAAAATGATTTCCAGCTTAGACGTGCAACTGCAATATTTCAAGCCCTCGGTGGAGGAATAGACTGTAAAGGCGGTCTAATATTTGGGGATACTTTAAAGATAAAAGGTCATGAAGAGGTTCTACCTATGTATGAAAATGCAGCTTCAAGAGCTGTTGTAAAAAATAAAAATAAAAAACCAAACGAAGCGGGATACGATGACTGTGCCGTAGTAAGTGGTGGTGGTTCATGGATAAGTTGGAGAAATCATTTCTTAGAAGATAAACATCCTTATAACGTCAGAGGTATGTTTTGTTACAAGCATAATCCTATGATGAATATGCCAAATTCTACAAAAACAGCACAAATGCTCAAGAAAATGGAACTTGTAGTATGTATTGATACTATGCCAAGTGATACAGTGATGTATGCTGATGTAATTCTTCCTGAATGTACATATTTAGAAAGAACTGATCCTGTAAAAACTTTTGGCGGAGCTGAACCATCAATAGCACAAAGAAATAANGTAATAAAGCCTATGTATGAAAGCAAACCAGTCATAGAGATAATGAGAGGATTAACAAAAAAAATATCTAAACCTCTCTTTGAAATTACAAAAAAATATGATGAAGAAGTTATTGATNCCATTGAGGATTCAAGTATAGAAGAGGTTTATAAAGAGTTTGATTTAACTATACCTTTTATCCACTCTCAAGAAAAATTAAACGAACACGCTGTTAGCAACTATCCAGATGCTGCTGAAAAATTGAAAAAAGTAGGTGTATACTATCCAAATATGGAAAAGTATTATAAACAATTATCTGTAAATGAATTTGAATATTATCCAAAAAATAAAAAAAATTACAGTATTAATANTGGAAAACCATTAACTCCTTCTGAAAAAATAGAGTGTAATCTAAAAACCCTTGCAAAAAAAGGNATAGATCCAATGCCTATTTGGAGAGAGGAATATAACTATAAGATACCAAAAGGAAAATTCAGACTTATGACTGGACGACATGCTCAGTTTACTCAAAGTGGAAGTGCAAATAATTCTATGTTAAGAGATTTAATGCATCAAAACTATATTTGGATAAACAAACGNGTTGCAATATCAAAGAATATTAATTTTGGAGATATGATAGAAGTAAGTTCAAAAATAGGAAAAACAAGACTAAGAGCTTATCCAACAGAAAAAATAGCTCCTGATAATCTCTTTTTTATACATGGATTTGGACAAGAAAGTTCAGCACTTACATGGGCATATAAAAATGGTGGCAATGACAATGCTGTTATAGAAGATGTAATGGAACCAGTTTACGGTGCTGCAGCAATGCATGAAACAAATGTAGAAATAAGAAAGGTGTAACGATGGCAAGATATGCGATGGCTTTAGATTATAAAAAATGTATAAACTGTAAAGCCTGTGAAACAGCCTGTAAAGAGGAAAATGGTGTCTTACTTGGAGCAGATAAGCATAGAATATGGGTAGGTGTAAAAGAGATAGAGGGAGAGTATCCTAATTTAAGCATAGCTTCAAATACTTTTTATCCAAGCCAGTGTCAACACTGTGATGATGCACCGTGTCAAGAGGTATGCCCAACAAATGCAACATATTATGATAAAGATGGACAAGTTAGAATTGATCCAGACAAATGTATTTTATGTAGTTACTGTATGAATGCTTGCCCTTATGATGCAAGATATGTTGATGATAGGACTATGACCGTTGATAAATGTACCTTTTGTACAGATACAAGACTTGCAAGAGGAGAGACTACAACAGCATGTCAAAATACCTGTCCAACAAAAGTCAGAATATTTGGAGACTTAGACGATCCAAATAGTGAAATCAGTCAAGTGCTTAGAGATAGGGAACATTTTACTTTAAAATCTAATCTCGGTACAAATCCGAAATTATTTTATCTAATTTAAGGAGTCATTATGAGTATAAAAGAATTTATTACAACAATACCTATCAATAAAGTATCACTACGAGATATTTTATCTTTTGAAAAAACTCCTCTAAACTTACTGCTTGCAGCAGTTATTATAGTTTTTTTAGTTTTCTTTGCAATAGGAATAGGTATGTATCTTTTACATGGACATCATGCATACAATGTCACAAGAGAACATCCGTGGGGTCTTTTAATCGCAGTATATATTTTTTTTGTGGTTAGTTCAACAGGACTTTGTATAGTTGGTTCTTTGGGTGATGTTTTTGGCTTTAAAGATTATATAGAGATCTCAAAAAGAGCTATTTTTGGTTCTATTGTGACTATTGTAGCTGGGTTTGCAGTAATTGCATTTGAAATAGGTCATCCAGTGACTATGATAATATATAATATTTTAACTCCTGGATTTACTAGTGCTATCTGGTGGATGGGAACATTATATGGACTTTATCTAACTTTTATGATTATAGAGTTTGTATTTTTACTAAGACATGATATGAAAATGGCAAAAATATTTGGTCTAACAGGTCTACTTGTAGGACTAGCAGCACATTCAAATTTAGGTGGAGTATTTGGATTTTTAAATGCTAGAACTATATCAAACGGTGTTTTTTATCCTACGTATTTCATCCTTACTGCGTTTATCACAGGAATTTTCTTGGCATTTATTATGTATGGATTTAAATACAAGCTCAAATTTAGCGAAAACTCAACTAAAATGCTTACAAATTTAGCAAAAATCCAAGGATTATTACTCTCTATTCTTATATTTTTTGTTACTTGGAAAATGCTTACAGATATCTATGGTGGAATGCCAAATCGTGCAGATGTAGCACAACACATCTTGTTAAGTGGTACATTTTGGACAGAAGTTATTTTGGCTATGGTTATACCATTANTTATTATATTAAAAAGTAGTGGTAAAAATGTTGTTGGAATGTTTTGGGCATCAATAAGTGGAATGGTAGGGATNTTTTTTATGAGATATAATCTAGTTCATGATACTCAGCTTAAACCTTTGCAAATGTTAAAAACAAGTGAATATCAATTGGTACCCACATGGGTAGAATATTTTCCATCAAGTGCTGAGATAATGATATCTCTTGGTGGGCTTGGATTTTGTTTATTGCTTTACTATATTGGTACAAAGGTATTTGATTTAGATTAGGATAAATCTTAAAAAAAGGAGGTTGGAGATGGTTAATTTTATGATTACGCTTTTAAAAGCACTTATTGTATTTGCAATGGCTCTTTTTATAATTCCATATGAAATTATAAAACGAAATATACGAAATTCCAAGGAGGCTAAATGAAAAAAATTTTTATACTGTTGTGTTTATGTACAATATTATTAGCAGATGATGCTATGGTTATACCAAAAGATATAGCATTACAAAAAGCAAAAAATGCCGTTCATAAACTTCATTCAATATTAAGTTCAAATGTAAAAGCAAAATATCAGCAAGAGGGAGCACTTTCTGCTGCAAAGTTTTGTGCATTTGAATCTTATTCAAAGATAAAGGAGATAAATGAAGAATTAGGAAATAAGGTATCTATCAAAAGGGTAAGCTTCTTTAATAGAAATCCAAGCTCTTTTCCTCAAAAAGATGAAGTAAACATCTTAAAAGCGTTTGATCTTATTGAAAGATCTGATGCATATATGCCTAAAGAGATTATTCAAATGGTGGGATATNATATATATAAAGTTTATTTTCCAGCGACAATGTCAAGCAAAACATGTAAAAAATGCCATGCTGAAAAAACTATGGTAAATCCCAAAGTCCAAAAGATTTTCGAAGAAAAATATCCTTATGACAAAGCATACGGATTTAAAAGTGGAGAGGTTAGAGGTGCTGTAATAGTAACAGTAAAAATAGAAGATAATGATAAAAATCTTAATAAAAGGAATGAAAATGAAAATAAATAGATTATTAGTAGGAACATTAGTTATATGTGGTTTAAGTATAAGTGCAATAGCACAAGAGTATTCACAAGGTGAAATATACAATGCGATGTGTCAAAAGTGTCATGGAAAATTTGCTGAGGGTAATCCCCTTAAAAAAGGACCTTCTCTTATAGATAAAACAAAAGAAGAGTTGTCTGTAGATCTTTTTGAACTTGACCATGATGGTTACCAATCATCAGGAACAGGACATGATATCATGGAATATAATCTTGGAGTTATAGAAAACAAAGGTATGATAGTAGATCCAGATAAAATGGCAGCTTATATCTACAAAACTTTTGGAAAAAAAGAAAAGTAACTAAAAAATTGGGATAGCTCATAAAGAGCTAAATTCCCAATTTTATAAATCAGTAACGACTATTTTAAAATAGATAAAATATTTAAAAGAATATCTCATAGCTTACATTTTCTCTCGTGATTAAATCAGTGCGGGTATCAATCTTAAAACCACTATTTAAAAGTGCATTTTTCACTATTGCTTTATTGTAACTATGGACATCTTCGCAAGATAAATATTCTTGGATATCTATCCATTTTGATTCCATAATCTCTTCAATATCTATGATATTTATCTTTTTTGTTATTGCAGTTGCACGGCAAACTACATATAGATTTGATTCNCCAAATTGTGCAGGAGAAAAATGTCCAAGACTTACAATAGATTCAAATTCTACTTCAATACCTGTTTCTTCATACACTTCTCTTTTCAAAGCAGTTGAGATATTTTCATTATCATCTATATGTCCACCTGGGAGTTTATATTGTTTCCAAATTCTATCTTTGATTACTAATAATTTATCACCATCTATTACAACTGCCCCTACTCCTAAAGTATGATTTGTAGCTGTTGGGATAATAGGTTTTACAATAAGTTTTTTTATAAGTGTAATATCTCTTTCATTACAATGGTGAAAAACAAAATCATGTTTTGTAAGCATTGGGATAAACTGTGATTGCTCGATAGAAAGCTTTATCCATAAAAGTTTTTTATTTTGAATTTTTTCTATTATCAAAAAAAGCTCTTTTTCAAACTCTATAACACTATTTGGGATAGTTGAGCCATCTACTGTTATACCATCATATTGATCATGTTTTAGAGTTATATTTGTAAATTCAAAGCTCTCTATCATATTTCTAAATCCCTTATCTTATATCTTTAATTTTAACATATCAAACTTCAATTACAATTTTTTAATGTAAACTCTTTTGAAAGAAACTCTTTTCCATTGACGATAATTGTTAGAGTGTGAATACCATCATAATATTTTCTTGTAGTGACATATTTAAAATGATGAGATTTTTCTACAAATAATTCATCTGTTTTTACAACTTTTTCTGATATTTTAAAAACTTTATAATTCATTTTTTTATTTTGTCTTACAAACCCTAGTTTATATTCTATTCTTAATTTTTCTAAAATATTTTTTGATTTAATGTTAAATGAAAAATTCAAATACTCTTCCATATCCAATTCATCATCTGCTATTAAATCTACTACTTCTATACCTTTTGCATCATAACCAAAAAGTTCTAATACCTCTTTATCACCAGTTTTTAGAAGTGTTCTTGAAGCGTGCTTAACTACCCAATTTGTATTTTTTGATTTTCCATACCACTTTTTAAAAAGCTCTTTTACTAGAGTTGGATTATCTTTTGATATATCATTAAGATTGTTTGCTACACTTTTTCTTACATATTCACTCTTATCATTTTTTAAAAGTTCCAGTACTTCAAGTACTTTTGATGGATCTTTTTTGTACTTTTGAAGTGCCATTCCCCAAGGAAGTCTTGAACGTGAACCTTCACTTGCTAGTCTTCTGATATGTTCATTTTGATCTTTTGTCCACTCTTTTAAAGTTTCAATTAATTGTGGATATTTTACTAAAAAAGGTCGTATAGCAAATTCACTAGAGGAGTTTTGTGTAAAAAGTTTTAATGCTTCAATAGAAACTTCATACTCTTCTATCCCATATACTTCTACAAAATCAGGAAAGATAAGATGAAATAACCCACTAAACTTATCTTGAACTAGACTTAATATCTCCAAAACTTTTTTATAATCGTTAGGTAAAAACACTCCAAGAGATAATGTTATTGCTCTTATTCTTTGTTTTAACTCTTTTTTTTCCCATTGTTCATTTATCAATGAATCTATAAATTCATCTTTAAAAAATGGTTTATATACAAGTTCTATCTCTTTGGCTAATTTTGTTATCTCATTTTTATTATATATATTTTTAAAAGGTTCCATCTAGTTTTTATATCCTTTTTTGACAAAAACATTATAGCTTATTTTTTAAATAACAATTATAGTTTTAATGTTTTAATTCAGATATACTGTATCCACAAACGCGTATTGCAACTACTACAAAACTCGCTTCTTAGGTCTAATACCCATAATTTGTACAGAATTTAAAACTCTTAAGCATCTGAGACAGAGCAAATATAAATAAACAGACAAATCTTCAGAACTCATCCTTCGTCCATACAGTCATACTTATTGAATTTTATAAAAGGAAATTGATAGATGAACACATTTAAAAACAAAAATGCCAGAATTTATGGTTGAATATCCCTGTATTTTGGCACTTTAAGTGTGAATGGGCGAGATGATTTATATTTAATATGTTAATATATCAGCCAAACTAATTAAAGAGAAGCTTTTATGTTACATATTACATCTGCACTTATACCCGTTTTTTCACTTATTCTCATTGGATATTTTTTTAAAAGAATAAAATTTCCATCTCATGAATTCTGGCCACAAGCGGACAAACTTACTTATTATGTTCTTATGCCTTCACTTTTAATATACAATTTATCAACTGCTTCACTAGATACTCAAAATAGTTTTGGCTTTGTTTCTTCTGCGATTTTAGCAATATTTTTTACAATGATTATCCTTATAATTGTAAATAAAATAGTACCAACAAATCCAAATAGTTTTACCTCTATGGTTCAAGGATCTATTCGATTTAATACTTATGTTTTTTTAGCACTTAGTGGCTCTATATTTGGTAATGAGGGTTTAATTTTATCAGCTATTATATTAACTTTTGCAATTCCATTTATAAATATTTTATGTATATCAGTTTTTGCAATATATGTTTCAAATGACAAATTAAATTTTTTATATCTATTAAAATCAATTGTTACAAACCCATTAATTGTAGCTTGTATTATTGGTGGTTCTATTAATTTTTTAGGAATTCACATCCCTCTTGTAATAAATAATACTCTAGAGATACTTAGCAATGCTGCCTTACCTATGGGGCTTTTATCTGTAGGATTTGGACTTGTAATAAGAGAGATTAAATCATCAAAAAGAGCACTTGTCATTGCAAGTATAGGGAAACATCTTATTTTACCTATTTTAATCTATACATTTGGAAAGTTTTTTGGAATAGATGGGATGATGTTGTCTATTTTAGTACTATTTGCTGTACTTCCAACAGCACCATCATCTTTTATCTTAGCAAGACAATTAGGTGGAGATGTACAACTTATGTCATCTATTATTACAGTACAAACTCTACTATCCATATTTTTTATACTGTTTGTTTTACACTATTTTATCTAGTTTTGTACTTTTTTTCCTATTAAACAATACAACCGCAACAAAAGCAAATAAACATCCGATTATAGTTGAAAGTACAACAACTTCATTGTAGATTACTAAACTAGAAGAGATAGCCCCAATAGGAACTATAAACATAAACACCCCTGTTTTATGTGCCCCTATTTTACCAGCCGAAAGGAAAAATAGTGTTGTAGCAAAAGTTCCTGGTAATATCCCTATGAAAATAATATTTGACCAAAAAAGCCAATCATAACTAGAAAATGCAAAAGGATGATAGGGTAATGCAAATAACATATTAATAATACACGCTATTGCAAAAACAGCCATCGTATAAAAAAGTGGGGAAACATAAGAGGATGCTTTTTGTGAGAGTATTGTAACTATTGCCCAAATAATCGCACACTCAAAGAAATACAAACTATCTGCATTTAAAAACTCTAAACCATCAAAAGGTATACGAAGTAGAATAATAGCTCCTAAAAAACCTATAAATAAAGCAAAAATTTGTCTTGAAGTTATAGCTGTTTTAAAAATTACCACAGATAAAAAATAGGTTACTATAGGAGCAACTGCTGTTACTAATGTCCCTCCATATCCAGCTTCACCGTGAGACAATCCCTTGAAAAAAAGATAATTAAAAAGTGCAGTAAATAATCCCCCTAAAAGCATATAAAAATAGCCTCTTCTATTTGTTCGTAATGATACTTTTAAATAGAATATCACAGGAACTATCGTGATAAAAGAGATAGCATAACGCCAAAAAGCAGCAACAGGTGCATTTGAATGCTCTGTGGCTACTTTTCCTGAAGTCCATGCTATTCCCCAAAGTATCATAGCTATAATCATCCCTATATAATATTTATAGGAGGTTTCACTTTTATTCAAATTTTTCCTTTTATATTAAATCGTTAAATTGATTTTTCTAATATCTTAACTACTACAGCTTTATTTATAGTTTCTCTATCTCCAAAGTGTGTAAAGCCATGTTTTTCTAAAAGTGTTGTAACTTTTTCTATAATTTTTGTATCATCAGTATAGGAAGATATTTTCAACTCTATATCTAATGATTCATAAAAAGCTCTAATTTTTTCAATTACTATTGTAGAATCATTTGTATCTAATCCAAATACATTTTTTCCCATTTGTAAAAGTTTATCATTTTTTTCATCTTTTAATACTATCAATAAATTTGGTTGAATAATAGCTAAAGTTCTCGCATGGTCAATCCCATATAATCCACTTAACTCATGTCCAATAAAGTGTGTAGCCCAATCTTGAGGAACTCCTAAACCAATAAGACCATTTAAAGCTTGATTTGCAAGCCACATAAGGTTTGCGTACCATAAGTCATCTTTACTTTCAAAATTATCTGCTAATTCTAACAATGCTCGTAAAATACCTTCACTATAATAATCTTGTGCTAAAGCACCATGTGGTTGTGTAAGATACTGTTCACAGGTATGTACAAAAGAATCAACTATACCATTTACAAGTTGTCTCTCATCTAAACTTTTTAAAACATCTGGGTCTAATATAGCAAACTTGGGATATGAAAACGGTGAGTGAAAAAATCTTTTTTCTTTTGTTTCAGCTTTTGTGATAACTGAACCAGTATTTGATTCACTTCCCGTCGCTGCTAAAGTTAAAATAGCACCTATTTTTAAAGCTTTTGTAGGTGAATATTTCTCTTCAAGTAAATCCCAACCATCTCCATCATAATAAAAGGCATTTGCTACATATTTTGCACCATCAATAACAGAACCACCACCAACAGCTAAAACAAAATCTACATCATTTTCTCTACCATAAGCGATTGCTTTATCCAAAATCTCTTTTGTTGGATTTGGCTCAATTCCTCCAAACTCAAACCAAGTAAAATCCTCAAGTGCATTTTTAACTTGGTTATATACGCCATTTTTTTTAATACTTCCACCACCGTATAAAACTAGAACTTTTTCCTCTTTTGATATGAGCTCTGATATTTTTTCTATTTTACCTTGTCCAAACTCTATTTGTGTTGGATTTATATATGAAAATTCCATTGTATTCCTTTTTAATTTTTAATCTATTTATTGATTGATTGTTAAATGATCTATTTTTCTAGTCTTTAAATTCAAAACCTTGCATAAAGCTTCTTTGTTTTATAAAAAATTTTTCTTTAATTTCTCTTCAAATTTTTCTAACTCTAATCCTAAATCTAAATCACCTTTAAATATATCATGTACTGAATAAGTTTCTAGTTGTTTTGCTCCACAAAATTGAAATGTTTTATGTACTGCAAAGTTAGCTTGATCGACACTCAATCCTTCAAAAAAGCCATCTTTATTGTTAAATTCACTTGCAGGACAATTGTATGTAAGACTTAACATATATTTTTTTTCAGTCATTAAACCACCACTACCATATTTTTTTGAAGCATCATCTCTACTTCTCCCATCAGTTGTATAGGTAACAGTTCCACCTCCACCAGAGAACACCTCATCAATATACTTTTTTGTTATCCATGGCACTGTCATCCAATAAACGGGGTATTGAAATAAAATATAATCTGCCCATGCAAATTTTTCAACTTCCTCTTTTACATCATATCCTTTATCTATTGCTGTATTTTTTACTTCAAATCCATTAGTTGTAATAAACTCATTTGCTTTATCAATATAGCGTTGTGTTAGTTTACCTTCTGCAATATTTTCATAATATTGATGTCCGTTAATAATCAAAACTTTTTTCATCATAAACTCCTTTTATTGTGAAATTATAATTCTTATTAACTTAATTCTCACTTACTTTATTTTAGGTAAGTAATGGAGTTTTATTTTCTTTATGTTATAATATAATTTTAAAGGATTTAATAGTGTATTATATAAATGATAAAGAATATAAGTGTTCTGTAGCAATTACACTTGATGTATTCAACGATAGATGGAAATTAGCAATTATATGGCATCTACTTGATGGTGATAAAAGGTTCAAAGAGTTACATGAAATTGTAAGTGAAATTACTCAAAAAACATTAACTGTAAAATTAAAAGAGTTAGAGGAAAAAAATATTATCCATAGAGAAGTCTTTGCCGAAGTTCCACCTAAAGTTGTATATTCACTCACAACTATAGGTAAAAAGCTACAACCAGTACTAGAAGCTATGTATAAATGGGGTATCTCATATACTTCAGCACATGGTAAGATTACAGATGAGAATAAGTGTGAGACAAACATCTGTTCTTAAACAATAATCAAAATACTTAAAAGGCTTCTCTTATGAAAAAAATTTTATTTATATCTGTTTTTATCTATACTTTTCTTTATGCATCAAATAGTGGAGAAAAGCTTTATCAAATATCAACTATTAATGCACTTTTATCAGGCTATTATGAAGGGGATAAAACTGTTGCTGAACTTCAAAAAAATATAGATTTTGGACTTGGAACTTTTGATGGTATAGATGGAGAGATGGTTGTGTATGGAGATACTATCAAGGGGTACTTATAGGATATTCTCTTCCAGAATATTTTGGAAAATTTAATGTACCGAGGTATCATTTTCATTTTTTGAGTGAAGATAAAAAATTTGGTGGTCATGTTTTAAAAGTGGTATTAAACAATGCCATAATATATCTTGATCTATTACATAATATAGATATTCAACTTTTAAAAACAAAAAAGTTTCAAGAGGGAAAATTAGAATCAAGAAGTAAAGACTTTGATAAGGTTGAAAAAGAGGTCAAAAATTGATACAAAATAAGATAATACTAACTATATTAATTGCAATAAGTTTAAATCTATATGCAAATGAAACTACAAAGGTAAGTGATAGTAAACTCAAACAGATGATTGGTCAAATGCTTATTATTGGGTTTGATGAGCGTATTATCAATGAAAATAGCCCAATTGTAAAATATATACAAAAATACAATATAGGTGGAGTGATACTTTTCGATAGATTTTATCAATATAGAGATAAAATCAAAAATATAAGCTCACCCAAACAACTCCAACTTTTAACTTCAAAACTTCAAGAGTATTCAAAAAACAAACTCATAATCTCTATAGATCAAGAGGGTGGAAAAGTTCAAAGACTCAAAAAGAGTTATGGATTTCCTTCAACACCAAGTGCAAAAGAGATATCAAAAAAGAGTTTAACTCAAGCAAAAAAGTTCTATACAACGCTATCTGAGATGTTATATCAAAATGGTATAAACTGTAACTTTGCTCCAGTTGTTGATTTGAGTATCAATAAAAACAACTATGTGATAAAGGGTTTAGAACGCTCGTATGGGGAAACTCCCCAAGTAGTAACAAACTATGCAACTGTTTTTATAGATGCACTTGAGTCTAAAAATATCATCAGTGTACTCAAACATTTTCCAGGACATGGTTCATCAAAAGATGATTCACATAAAGGGTTTGTAGATGTTACAGATACTTGGAATAAAATAGAACTAGAACCATACAAAAAACTCATACAGAACTCAAAAGCAAAAATGATTATGACAGCTCATGTGTTCAATAAACATTTAGACCCAAACTATCCAGCTACTCTTTCATACAAAGTTAATACCAATCTTTTAAGAAAAAAGTTAGGTTTTGAAGGGGTTATTGTAAGTGATGATTTACAAATGAAAGCTATATCTGAACACTATAGCCTAAAAGATACAGTAACTCTTGTGATAAATGCAGGGGTTGATATGCTTCTTTTTGGAAATCAGCTAGCAACTCAAGATATTGATCAACTTATCAATGTGATATATTTACAAGTTCAAAATGGCTCGATAAGTTATAATAGGATTATTGAATCAAATCAGAGGATAGAAAAATTAAAAAAGGGGATTTAACTCTCTTTTACTTAATCGAAATATAGATCTCTATCTCATCTTCTTTTGAGTATTTTTCAAAATCTACAGTGTATTTTCTTTCATACTCACTATTGTTTGCAAAATAGCCCAAAATCTCTTCCCACAATTCAAAAGCAACATCGGGAAGCTCCCCTTGTTTTGTAAAGACCAAGTATCTTTCATCTTCTATAACAATAGCATTTTTTGGTTTTGTTACTTCAACCCCAACCATTACATCATAGTTTCCATTTAAATCTGAAACATAGTTAGAATAAACTCCATAAAAGTTAGAATTATTTGCTTTATTGAATGTTTTTGTATAGATATTTTCTTTGTCGTATTGCTCCCAAAGTGGTGCTATCTTTTGTGTCTCTTCACTCATCTCATTTGTATTATTTGTAGTTACACTTATACCTGTTATCATCAGTTTTTTTATATATTTTACTTTCATTTTACTCTTTTACAGTTTTATTTTCATCAAATCTGGATGGATGAATTGGTAGTTTAATTTATTTAGTAGTTTATCAATTTGGATTATAGTATATCCCTCTTTATTTTCTACTGTATCAAAGGTAGGAATAGCTAAACTGGAAGATATAGCACAATAGGTATAATTACTATTTTTAAGATTTTATAAAAAAGATAAAAACTTTATTCAAAAAACTTAATCATAATTTTCAATATCACTTAAAACTTCATTGCTATTATTAAACAAAAGGAGTTTACAATGTTTACAAAAACTCTTCTGTTATTTACTATTTTTTTAGGAATTATGATGGCAAATCAACTACAAAACGAAACTTCCCCTTATCTTTTACAGCACAAGGACAACCCAGTAGCTTGGTATCCTTGGGGTGATGAGGCTTTTGAAAAAGCAAAAAAAGAGAATAAACTTATATTTTTATCCATTGGATACAGCACTTGTCACTGGTGTCATGTGATGGCACATGAGTCTTTTGAAGATGAACAGGTGGCAAAAGTTTTAAACAAAGATTTCATCTCTATTAAAATAGATAGAGAACAATTTCCCTATATAGATGGCTTTTATCAAAAAGTATATAGAGTAATGAATAAAAAAGGTGGAGGTTGGCCTCTTACTATTGTAATGACTGTAGATAAGGAGCCTTTTTTTGCAGCAACTTATGTACCCAAGTATGCTGGTTATGGATCACGCGGTTTAATAGAAGTTTTAGAAGAGATAGCTAGTTATGATAGAACTAAAATACAAGAACAAGGGAAACAGATACTTGAGGTTGTGAATACTCAAGAAAATATAACTCTTTCAAATGCAACTTTTGATGATAATGTATTGCACAATATTGTAAAACAATTTCAAAATACTTATGACTATGAGTATAAAGGATTCGGTACACACCCTAAGTTTCCACAATTTACAAATCTCATAATGTTATTAAAAATTTATCAAATAAACAATGATAAAGAGGCTTTAACTATGGCAATTGATTCTTTAAAAGCTATGGCAAAAGGTGGTATTTTTGACCAAATTGAGGGTGCTTTTTATAGATATAGTGTGGATCAGAAGTGGACAATACCACATTTTGAAAAGATGTTATATACCAATGCAGAAGCTTTAGAAGCATATAGTTTGGCTTATAAAATCACAAAAGAGCCATTATTTAAAGAGATTATTGAAAAAACTATAACTCAAATTGATGAGAGATTTTTAGAAGATGGTGTTTATAAAAGTGCTAGTAATGCAGATAGTAAAAACACTCAAGGGAAAAATGAAGAAGGGTATTATTTTGTTTTTGATTATATGGAGAGTTTAGAGTTTTTAGAAAAAAATGGTATCAACGAAGATGAAGCAAAAGGTGCGCTTCATTATCTAGGTATTGTAGAAGATGGAAATTTTGATGGGGAGCATTCAAATCCAGAGATTATAGGTACAGATAAACCTAAAAATATAAAAAAAGTTATCTCTCTTTTAAAACAAATTCGTGATACTAAAGAGTATCCATTTATTGATAACAAGATAAATACAGCGTGGAATGCTTTATATATCAAAGGAAAACTTATAGCTTCAACAATAGATAAAAAGTATCTTGAAAGTTCCTTGGTATCACTTGATAATTTAATAGCTTTAATGTATAAAAATAGTGAACTTTACCATCAAACAATTAAAGGAAAAAATCCAGTTCAAAGTGGAATATTAGAAGATTATAGTTTTTTAATTGATACATTATTTGAAGCATATCAAATCACTTTAGATACAAAATATTTTACCTTGTATGAAAAACTTGTTAAAAAATCAATTGAGCTTTTTTACAAAGATGGTAGATGGATTGAATCAAATGATGGCTTTAAAACTTACGCAGATATTGAAGAAAGTGGATATTCAAGTGCTTTAGGAGTACATTTCTCAAATCTTATTTTATATGCAACGGCAGAAGGTGACTATAAAATATTTGAGATAGTAAAAAAGTCAATGCGTTACTATGTAGAATATATCAATAAATATCCATCATATTTCCCAAATGCAACATTAGCTTCAATTTTTTACAATATTGAACCTGTATTTATTAAGTCTAAAAAACAAAATCTTAAATCATTTTCAACTAATAGTTTTAATTATCCGTTTGTATATAAAAAAGAGTATGATGCAGATGAGTATTTAGCTTGCAAAATTAGTAGCTGTTTTAGTTATTCTAAAGATATTAAAAAAATTAATAAGGATATTGATAATTTAAAGTAAAATAACCGTATTTAAATAATAATAGTTTATAATAAGTTATTGTACAATCACTTATTAATCTTTATAGTAAGGGTAAAAATGAAGTCATCAAATAACTTTACAAAATTTATATTTTCAAGCACACTTAATGTGAGAATTTTATTTATATTTCTTTTTGGAATATTTGGACTTATTATTGCTTTTATATCATTTTTTGTAAGTTCATATTATGAAAATAAAAGTATCAATGAAGAACTTTATAGTTCGGCACAAAGTAGTTTTGAACTTAAAATATCTGCTCTTACTAACCATATGAAACTCTATGAAAATATTTTATACTCATTTAATGATAGTAACTTATTCCATCAATATGTTAAAACAAAACAAAATAAAAAAGAGATACAAGAAATTTTTAAAAATAGTATGATAGCTATTGACGAGTTAATGCAGATTCGATATATCGATAAAGACGGTTTTGAAAACATAAGACTTGATAAAAACAACATAGGACTGAAACCATATTTAATCCCTGAAAACAAACTGCAAAATAAAGCGGATAGATATTATTTTCAAGAAACAAAAAATACAAATAAAAATCAAATTTGGAAATCAAAAATTGATCTCAATATGGAAAATGACAAAATCACATATCCACTTACACCAACATTAAGACTAACAATACCAATATATACTAATCATACTTTTGATGGTATTATTATTCTTAATATTTCTGCGAAAAATTTACTTGAAGAAGTTGCTAAATCTGCACTTTTTAAAGTATCTATCATAGATAAAGACGGTAATTTTATTCACTATCAAAAAGTTTCAAAAGGAAATATTGCAAACTACTCTTGGTCACAATACCTAAAAAAAGACACCTCTTTACAAAAAGAGTTTCCAAAAATTTTCAAACAAATTTTAACTAACAAACAATTTAGTATGGATGGGATATTTTCATATAATATTTCAGATAATTTTTATAATCCTGACGGACTTATACTTCTCTATGAATTCGATCAAAATAAAATTGAACAGATGAAAAAGGAACAATCAAACTATATTATTACAGTTGCATTGATTATTTTTATTATCTCTATACCTATAGCATTTTTAATGGCTATTGCTCCTATAAAACTTAGCAATGAGTTGATGAAGACACAAGAAGAACTTTCAAGAGAGAGTAAAATTATAGATAAATATGTAGCTTTTTCTACTACAAATATAGACTCCGAAATAATTAACATATCAACTGCATTTTGTGAACTAACAGGTTATAGTAAAGAGGAACTCTTAGGGAAAAAGCACAATATGCTTGCAGGTAAAAATACTACAGAAGAGACATATCAAGAGATGTATGAAAGTTTAGAAATAAATGGCAACTGGAGTGGAGAGCTACAAAACTTAGATAAAGAAGGATATGAGTACTGGATAAAATTAAATATTACCACGATTAAAGATAATAAAAATAAGATAATTGGGTATCACTCTTATGTACAAAATATCACAAGTAATAAACTACTCCATACTATAGCTATAACTGATGCACTAACCAATCTATATAATAGAAGATATTTTGATGAAATTTTTGAACAACAGATAAAAATAGCTGCAAGAGATAAAAAACTTTTAGCTTTTACAATCATGGACATAGATCACTTTAAACAATACAACGATACTTATGGGCATCAAGAAGGAGATACTGTACTAAAAAAAGTATCTCATAGTTTAACAAAAAGCTTACATAGGTCTGGAGATTATATATTCAGACTTGGTGGCGAAGAGTTTGGGATGCTTTATACTATAGAAAATAAAGATGATGCATTTACTATTGCAGATACAACAAGAAAAAATATTGAGGCATTAAAAATTGAACATAGTGGAAATTCTGCTTCACAATATATCACTATCTCTATGGGAGTATTTATTATTCATTTTGATGATACGAATGAAGCCCAAGAGATTTATAAACTTACAGATAATAAACTTTATGAAGCAAAAGAAAATGGTAGAAATAAAGTAGTGGTATAGTACTTGCAGTGTAATATTTAATAAAGATTTATTCACTTAAATGGCTTTCAATCGAAAGAGAGAGCTACTATGACAACTACATACAGATATAGAAAGAGTAAAGATGTATTGTGTTTCATCATCATTACAATTTTATATAAATTTAGAGATTGATTTTGTGGAGTAAATAGAATTGGTCAGTATTATACAGATTTTCCAATGCCTGATTCTAGTATTAAAGAGATTAAAGGGCTTATGAACAGTGAAGATTTAACTCATTTAAGCAAAAAAGATAGGGATACAATTTATAATAAATTAAAAGAAAATGGCGGTAAATTTGATAAAAAAGAAAATGCTATTTTCAAAAATCTCTACTCTTACTTAAAGAGAGATATAGATTCAAAGACTCA
>JGI24724J26744_10001123_pt1 | contig 18577 bp, 17 predicted proteins | sample Cruoilmetagenom7_FD_26744 | JGI IMG/M metagenome (IMG submission 26744) | reverse complement strand
CCGGACGCCCCGCTGCCTGCGGTTAAGGCGGAACAGGTGACCATCGGCGTTGCGGTGGAGGAGGAACCAGCGGCGATGGCATTGCCGGACGCGCCGCAGCCCGCGGTTATGGCCGAACCGGTGGCCCCCGGCTTTGCGGTGGTGGAGGAATCTGCGCCGATGGCGGTGCCGGACGTGCCGCAGCCTGCGGTCAAGGCGGAACCAGTGGCCCCCGGCTTTGCCGTGGAGGAGGAACCAGCGGCAGCGGCAGTGCCGGCGGCGGGAGCGGCAGCAGCGACGCACCCCCGCGATACTGCCGTGGCCAAATCCGATACTCCCGCCCCATTCATCACTCAAACTCAGCACAGTGAGCCTGTTTTCACGGCACCGCCTGCACCTGAAACGCCGGTTCCGGCCGTGATCAACACCGATTCGTCCCCCGATTCTGGTTTAGCCGCACTGGCGCAACTGCCAGAACGCGCCGCGCCGGTGCAAGAGGTCGCCGTTGCGGTTCTCGCCAACCCGCGCGCGGCTCTGTGGCAGGGGCGGCTGTCGTTAGGGGCCATGCAAACCGCAAACCCGAAACCGGACCGCATTTCGCAGCTGACGCAGGTGATCACACCAGCACTTGCCGAGGGCAAAGCACCTGTCGAGCCGACAGCACCTGCCCCGCATCCCGCCCCATTACTTGCCTCGCCGAACGGAAACCAGCCCGCGCCTGATTCGCAAAAAGCATCTGTGCCGCCCCTTGATTTGGCCCGCACCCAACCGCCCGAAGCCCCCATCGCGCAACCGCTCGCCCGTGTGAAACCCGCCGCCCCCGCGCAAGGGTCAAAGGCCGCGCCCGACCTCTTGCCAATCGACCGAATCACCTTGCCGTCAAAGCCACCCGCAGCGCAAATGGCCCCCCCTGCCCAAAGAACCGCCCCGCCGATGGCCCCCCTCGACGCCGCGACGCCCGAACCCGCCGCCATAGTCGAGGGTGCGCAGGCAAGCATCGCTGCCCCTGAGGGACGCAGCACGATACCACCCGGCTTTGTTGCGGCGACGATAGCACCGCTGGCCGCTGACCCTGTGCCGCAGATCAGCCACAGCGCGCAACCGGTACCCGCCAAAGCAACCGAGGTGGTACAGAATATCGCGCAGCAAATGAGCGCCCAGATTTCCACCTCTGGCAGCGATGGATTCGAGGTGGCCCTGGCCCCTGACGAACTTGGGGCCGTGCGCCTGCGACTACATAGCTCCGACGCCGGAAGCGTCTTGATTGTGCAAGCCGAGCGGCCCGAAACAGTGGACCTGATGCGCCGCCACATCGCCACGCTCGAGCACGAATTGCGGTCGCTGGGCCATGACGCCCTGACCGTACGATTTGCGGGGAATCCGTCGGGCGGTGGCTCTGCGAACCCGCAAGACGGCGGTTCGCAGGATGGGTCGGCCCAGACCAATTCACCCGACGACCCCGTCGAGACAACAGACCATCCGCGACAATCCCCGCAAAGAATCAGCGTGAGCGATCACCTCGATCTACGCCTATAACAGGAGAGTATATGGAAATCTCATCCAGCTTTGGCTCCGCAAGCCAAACAACCAGCACCGGTGCCCCGGCGGAATCGGACTATCTGACGTTTCTGAACATGCTGACGGTACAGATGCAGAATCAGGACCCGTTGAACCCGATGAAATCAACCGAATTCGCCGTGCAACTGGCAACGTTTTCAGGCGTCGAGCAACAAAGCTATACAAATCAGTTGTTGTCCTCGATGCTGAACCAGACCGGCCTGTCCGACCTTGGTTCTTGGGTCGGAATGGAGGCGCGGATCTACGGTGGCGCATGGTACGAGGGCGACCCGATTGCCTTGACCCCCGACCCCGCGCTTGGCGCCGATGAGGTCACGCTGATCGTACGCGCCGATGACGGGAGCATCGTTGACAGCCGCACGCTTGACCCGCAAGGCCAAAGCTATGCCTGGGACGGCCTGGATGCCAACGGAGACCCTTTGCCGGAGGGGACCTATACGTTTGAAATCGAATCAAAATCGGCTGGCGAAGTGATCGATACGCAACCGGTCGCCGCCTATGTGCCGATCAAAGAGGCGCGGTTCGAAAACGGTGCTACATTGCTGGTTCTGCCCGGCGATCTATGGGTCGATAGCGCCGCTGTCACCGGCCTTCGACGGCCATCGTAATCGGCGCTAGAAAAACAGAACGAAGGTCACAACCCCGGCCCAAGTCAGGCCGGCCCCAGCGATAAACCACGCCAGCGCCGATGAGTTTTTCGGCGTTGGCGCGGGTGGGGCGGGCTGCCTTACCCGCAGCAACGCCGTTTCGAGAACACGCGGCAAATGCGGACCGAACCGCGACAGCATTTGCGCCGCCCGTTTCAAATCACGCGCCACCGCAGCCGGGCCAAGGCTGGTGCGGATGTAGTCTTCGACGACCGGCTGCGCGACATGCCACATATTGATCGACGGGTTTAGCGACCGCGAGACCCCTTCGACGACAACCATGGTGCGCTGTAAAAGGATCAATTCGGTGCGGGTTTCCATGCCGAAACGTTCCGTCACCTCGAACAGNTANTTCAACAGGCGNGCCATTGANATTCCGGTGGCATCCATACCAAAGATCGGCTCTCCTACCGAGCGGAGGGCGCGGGCAAATTCGTCGATATCATGGTCCGAGGATACATATCCGGCCTCGAAATGCACCTCGGCGACGCGGCGGTAATCCTTGCGAATAAAGCCGAACAGGATCTCGGCGTAAACTCGGCGAGTGTATTCATCGAGCTGCCCCATGATGCCAAAATCATAGGCAATCAACGCCCCGTCCGCGCCAACCTTCAGATTGCCCTGATGCATGTCGGCATGAAAATAGCCGTCGCGCAGCGCATGTTTAAGGAACAATTGCAGCACCCGTTCGCCCAATTCCGTGCGATCGATGCCCAGCGCGTCGATGGCGTCATTGTCACCCAATGAGGCACCCTCGGCCCAGCCCAGCGTCATCACATTGCGACCGGACAGATGCCAGACGGGGCGCGGCACGCGAAAACCGGCATCGTCTTCGGTATTGGCGGCGAATTCGGCGGCAGCGGCGGTTTCAAGCCGCAAGTCCAGCTCTCCAATGACGACACCTTCGAAGTGGGTGATCACATCGGTCGGGCGCAGGCGGCGGGTCGAGGGCAAGACCCGCTCGATCAGTCCGGCGGCCAGATAAAACGCATCGATGTCACGGCGAAAGGCGCGCACAATACCGGGGCGCAACACTTTGACGGCGACATCCTCGCCGGTTTCAGCGATCCGGGCGCGGTGAACCTGCGCAATCGACGCGGCCGCGACCGGTTCGGAAAATCCGGAAAACAGCGTTTCGACGGGTTGTTCCAGCTCGGCCGCGATCATCGCACGGGCGCGCTCGGTGGGAAACGGCGGCAGCTGGTCTTGCAAATAGCGCAGTTGGTTGGCCAGATCGATGCCGACGATATCGGGCCGTGTCGATAAAATTTGACCGAATTTTATATAGGCCGGGCCCAGCGCCGTCAGCGCACGGGTCACGGGGGGCAGGTCAGGATCACCGCGCAAACCCAGCAGTTTGAACGGCCAGCCCATAACCCGCGCCATAAAGCGCAGGCGTGGCGGGACATCCATCGCCTCGAGGACGACGTGCATCGCACCGGTCCGTTCAAAGGTTGCGCCAGTGCGAATCAGACGCCAGATATTGTGCGGCCCACGCATGTCAGAGTTTCCAACCAGAGTGGAGCGCCGCAATGCCCATCGTCATGTTACGGTATTTAACCTGTTCGAAACCCGCTGCACGGATCATCGTCGCAAAGGTTTCCTGATCGGGAAATTTGCGAATCGATTCGACGAGGTACTGATAGGACTCGCTGTCCCCGGCAATCACTTTGCCCATCTTGGGGATCACATTGAAGGAGTAGAGATCATAGGCTTTTTGCATCGCGGCATTGGGTAGCTGGCTGAATTCCAGCACCATCAGGCGACCACCGGGTTTCAGAATGCGGTAAGCCTCGGCAAGGGCGTCTGGGATGCGGGTAACATTCCGAATGCCGAAACTGATTGTGTAGACGTCAAAGGTGTTATCCTCGAACGGGAGCGCCATCGCGTCACCGACGACCCATTCCAGACGGTCTGACTGACGCTCGGCCTCGGCACGTTTGCGCCCCTCTTCCAGCATTGGCGCGGTCATATCCAGCACCGTCGCACGGGCCGAATCGCCAGCACGGGTCAGAAAGCGGAACGCCACGTCCCCGGTGCCGCCAGCGACGTCCAGCAGGTGTTGATTGGGGCGCGGCGCCAGCCAATCCATCATCGCGTCTTTCCAGGCACGGTGGATGCCCATCGACATAACGTCGTTCATAATGTCGTACTTGGAGGCCACGTTGGTAAAAACCTCGTGCACCATGCCGGCTTTTTGATCTTCGTCGACGGTTTGGAAACCGAAATGCGTGCTGCGATCTTCCGGGCTCATGGCGCCCCCTTCATTACGAAACTGGGTCTGTCTTGCGGATTGCCCCCTCTTATCCGAGGATGCACTCCCTGCACAATGCGACGCTGGAGCCCACCGTGCCCGAATTACCCGAAGTAGAGACCGTTCGGCGCGGTTTATCCCCCGCAATGGAGGGACGCGTCATCGAACGCGCCGAAATTCGCCGCGAGGGGCTGCGGTGGCCGTTCCCCGATGGTCTGGCCGAGCGGCTGACCGATGCGCGGGTAGAGCGGTTGCGGCGGCGGTCGAAATACATCCTTGCCGATCTGGATACCGGGCAGACGATGTTGATCCATCTAGGGATGTCAGGGCGCATGACGGTGTCGGGGTTGAACGCGCCATTCGTCCCCGGTGAATTCCACCACACCCATCCGCAAATTGAAAAGCACGACCATGTGGTATTGCACATGGCGGGTGACGTGCGGGTAACATTCAATGACCCTCGGCGATTCGGCGCGTTGGACCTGATCGCCACAGCAACCGCAGACGCGCATCCATTGCTGGCCAGCCTTGGGCCGGAACCGCTGGGAAACGCGTTTTCCGCAACGTATCTGCGCGCACGATTGGCCGGCCGCAAAGGGCCGATCAAGTCGCTCTTGCTGGATCAACGAATCGTCTCGGGTTTGGGCAATATCTACGTCTGTGAGGCGCTGCACCGATCCGGAATTCATCCGACGCGGGCCGGTGGGCGCATAAGCGCCGCGCGGCTTGAGCGGCTTACGCAAGATATTCGCGAGGTCCTGAACGAGGCCATCGAGGCGGGGGGATCGAGCCTGAAAGATTACCGTCAAGCGGACGGTAAGATGGGCTATTTCCAGAAAAATTTTCGCGTCTATGACAAAGAGGGCAGCGCCTGCCCGACCCCTGACTGCACCGGGGAAATCCACCGGATCGTGCAGGGCGGTCGCTCGAGCTACTTCTGCCCCCGGTGTCAGAGATAGCTTGATCCCCCGGTCCGTCCTGCTAAATGTGGTCGCTAAATTCGAGGAACGAGGGTCTTATGGCTTACGAAACAATTGTTGTTGAGATTGCGCATTACGTCGCCCTGATCCGGTTGAACCGGCCCGAGGCCCTGAATGCCTTGAATGCGCAACTGCTAACCGAATTGTCTGATGCCATGAAGGCCGCGGACCGCAACGACAAAGTGCGCTGCATTGTACTTACCGGCTCAGAAAAAGCGTTCGCTGCCGGGGCGGACATCGGCGAGATGGCGAAACAAAACTATGTCGACATGCTCAACAGCGACTATTTCACACCGGAAGCCGAGGCGATTTGCAACGTGCGCAAGCCGGTAATCGCGGCAGTTGCGGGCTATGCACTGGGCGGCGGCTGCGAATTGGCGATGATGTGCGATTTCATTATTGCGGCGGATACGGCCAAGTTCGGCCAGCCCGAAATCAACCTTGGCGTCATCGCCGGGATCGGTGGCACGCAGCGTCTGACGCGATTCGTTGGCAAGTCCAAGGCCATGGATATGCACCTGACGGGTCGCTTCATGGACGCCGAAGAGGCCGAGCGTTCGGGGCTGGTCAGCCGCGTCGTGCCTGCAAAGAAGCTGATCGACGAGGCAATGGCCGCGGCGCAAAAAATCGCCTCAAAATCCGCGATTGCAACCAAAGTCGCCAAAGAAGCGGTGAACCGCAGCTATGAGACAACGCTGCGTGAGGGACTTTTGTTTGAACGCCGCGTGTTCCACGCCCTGTTCAGCACCGAAGACCAGAAAGAGGGCATGAACGCCTTCCTCGAAAAGCGCGAGGCGCAGTTCCGCGACCGTTAAGATCGCACTGAAAAGATATAGGGCCGGGCCGCAACGCCCGGCCTTTTGCATCCGCATCGAAATGCACTTTCCATTCCGTCGCGTTTGGCCTATACGCCGCCTCACATGCGCGTGGGCCCGCTTAGGCAAGAATCGACCTGATCAGATTTGATCGGTGGGTCTGTGTGCAAACCATATTGAAACAGACCCGAAAGAGCCCATCACATGGCCAATACTCCACAGTCCAAAAAGCGCGCGCGCCAGAACGAAACCCGCTTTGAAATCAACAAAGCACGCCGTTCGCGCATCCGCACCCATCTGCGTGCCGTCGAAGAAGCTTTGGCTTCGGGCGATGCTGCGGCATCGAAAGCAGCCCTGGTTGCTGCCGAGCCGGAACTGATGCGCGGCGTGACCAAAGGCGTTTTGCACAAGAACACAGCAGCGCGCAAAATGTCGCGCTTGTCGTCGCGTGTTAAGGCCCTGAGCGCCTGATCACCCGGCAAATCGAATTGTTGAAAAAGCGTGCCTTCGGGTGCGCTTTTTTGATTCTAGCGGCCAAAATGCACCGTTTGTTGCGGCATGTGGCCCGAAACCCGCGGCCTCTGCGATTCCTTTCACGCCATTTCATGTCAAGCGCGTTGTTCGGTTGCCGCCAGCATTGCGGGCTTGGTAATCTGTACCTGCGATCACGAACCCTGGGGGGGTTCCAAGCTGATTCTGATACTTTCGCAACCTGCAGGTTTCTGTGGGCGACGAATATCTGTGCGCTCTGCGACCGGTAGGTCGCGACGTTGGCTGGCGACGTCCCATTGTCTGCTCTTTGCGCTTTGCTCGGCGCCGGGGGTTGTGTGTTGCAAGACGTGACCCGGAAAACCGGGCGCAAATTGGATCGGAAATACCTGCGCTGGTATTTCGTGCGGAACATGGGTCGGGACAAGATGACAAAAGCGATGTGGGGCGATGTACAGAAAAATTTGCGGACCTCGGTGGGTGAGAATAATTTCATAACGTGGATTGCACCGCTTGAACTGGCCGGAGTTGATTCTGATGTCGCGCGCCTGACTGCCCCCACAAATTTCATCGCCAATTGGGTTAATCGCAACTTTGCAGATCACATCCTGAGGGCGATGGCGACGCATGGCATGCCGACGCAACGCATTGAGATCGACATTCAGCCAAAGGCTGGCGGCGCCGAGGAGCGTGTGCAGCGCACGTTGGCCGCACAAACCGACGCCCGCCCGACCCGGACCACCGCCCCGGTACAGACCCGCACCGAAGAGGATATCCCGACGGCGGCGCTGGATGCGCGGTTTACCTTTGAAAACTTCGTGGTTGGCAAGCCGAATGCCCTGGCCCACGCCGCTGCGCGTCGCGTGGCTGAAAGCGAGACAGTCACGTTCAATCCGCTGTTCCTGTATGGCGGCGTTGGGTTGGGCAAAACCCACCTGATGCACGCCATCGCGCTGGAGTTGCAGACCCGCCGCCCCGAGGCACGGGTGCTGTACCTGAGCGCCGAACAATTCATGTACCGCTTTGTGCAGGCCCTGCGCGACCGGCAGATCATGGACTTCAAAAGCCTGTTCCGCTCGGTTGATATTCTGATGGTCGATGATGTGCAGTTCATCGCTGGCAAGGAAAGCACGCAGGAAGAATTCTTCCATACATTCAACGCCTTGGTCGATCAGGGCAAGCAGATCGTGATTTCCGCCGACCGCGCCCCCGGCGAGATCAAGGGTCTGGAGGAGCGGATCAAGAGCCGGCTCTCGTCTGGCCTTGTGGTTGATCTGCACCCGACGGATTACGAATTGCGGCTGGGGATCCTGCAACAAAAGGTCGAGCTGAACCGCAAGACCTATGGCAATGTTGAGATTGGTTCGGGCGTGCTGGAGTTTCTGGCGCACCGCATCACGACCAACGTGCGCGTGCTCGAAGGGGCGTTGACCCGTCTGTTCGCGCTGGCGTCACTGGTCGGCCGCGAGGTGACCTTGGATCTGGCGCAAGATTGTCTGGCGGATATTCTGCGCTCGTCCGATCGCAAGGTCACCGTTGAGGAAATTCAGCGCAAAGTGGCCGAGCATTACAACATTCGCCTGTCGGATATGATCGGGCCAAAGCGGCTGCGNGTCATTGCCCGCCCGCGNCANGTTGCGATGTATCTGGCCAAACAAATGACCACACGGTCGCTGCCTGAAATCGGTCGCCGATTCGGCGGGCGCGACCACACAACGATCATGCACGGCGTTCGCAAGGTCGAAGAACTGCGCACCAATGACCCGCAACTGGCCGAGGACATTGACCTGCTGCGGCGTCTTCTGGAAAGCTGAAGCTTGACGCGGCCCGCAAAGGACCGCAAACAAACAAGAACAAATAATTGACCGGGCCGGGCTGGCATTTGTCAGCACCGGCCTGAGTTGTCGGAGGGTATCGCGATGAAACTGAGCATTGAACGCGCCACGCTGCTAAAAGCAGTGTCCCAGGCGCAATCCGTCGTTGAGCGCCGCAATACCATNCCAATTCTTGCGAATGTGTTGATAGAGGCCGAAGGCGACACGGTCAGTTTTCGCGCAACCGATCTGGATATCGAGGTTGTGGACCGCGGCAACGCNATGGTGGAACGCGCCGGTGCGACCACGGTTTCGGCGGTNATGCTGCATGAGATCGTGCGCAAACTGCCCGACGGGGCGCTGGTGTCACTGACCGACGATCAACGCACGGGCCGTTTGGCCGTCGAGGCGGGGCGCTCGACCTTCTCGCTGGCGACGCTACCAAAAGAAGATTTCCCCGTCATGGCGAGTTCGGAATACGCCAGCAACTTTTCGGCCAAGGCGGGCGATCTGCGCCGCCTGTTCGAGAAGTCGAAATTTGCCATCTCGACCGAGGAAACGCGCTATTATTTGAACGGCGTCTACATGCATGTCTCGGATGGCGAGGATGGCAAGGTTTTGCGCTGTGTGGCGACGGATGGTCACCGTCTGGCGCGGATCGACGCTGCGCTGCCCGAAGGGGCCGAGGAAATGCCCGGCGTGATTGTACCACGCAAAACGGTGAACGAGCTGCGCAAGCTGTTGGATGACGACGATACCACGATTGCGATCTCGGTGTCGGAAACCAAGGTGCGTTTTGCGACACCCGATATTGCGCTAACCTCCAAGGTGATCGACGGCACTTTCCCGGATTACACGCGGGTTATTCCGGCGGGTAATACCAAGCGGCTGGAGGTTGACGCTCTGAATTCGCCAAAGCCGTTGACCGCGTGGCAACCGTGTCGTCCGAACGGTCGCGGGCCGTAAAGCTGGTGCTGGAAGAGGACAAGCTGACCTTGTCCGTGAATTCCCCCGACAGCGGCAACGCCCAAGAAGAACTGGTTGTGGCTTACGGCGACGAGCGGTTGGAAATCGGGTTCAACGCCAAATACCTGCTGGAGATTTCCAGCCAGATCGACCGTGAGAATGCTGTGTTCATGCTCAACTCTTCGGGCGATCCGGCCTTGGTGCGCGAAGGGTCCGACACCAGCGCGGTGTATGTCGTGATGCCGATGCGCGTCTAGACACGCCTTTTGACCCGTCTGCTACACCTGCGCCTCGCGCATTTTCGCTCGCATACACAGGCGGGGGCCGATTTTGACGGTCGGCCCGTTGTGCTGTTTGGTGATAATGGTGCGGGGAAAACCAATGTCCTTGAGGCGATATCCTTGCTGTCGCCCGGTCGCGGATTGCGGCGGGCGGCGTCCGAGGATCTGATCGGGCGGCCCGAGGGTTTGGGCTGGAAGATCACCGCAACGCTGGACCGCGCCGGCACGATGCATGAAATCGAGACCGAGGCGCGGCCCGGTTCACCCCGCAGTCTGCGCATTGATGGCAAAGCCGCGCCGCAATCGGCGCTGGGGCGACTGTCGGCGATGCTATGGCTGACCCCCGCGATGGACCGGCTGTGGATCGAAGCGACCGAGGGGCGGCGGAGGTTTCTGGATCGCTTGGTGTTGGGCTTTCACCCCGACCACGCCGAATCGGTGTTGGGCTATGAAAAGGCGATGCGCGAACGCAATCGTCTGCTGCGCGAAGATGTGCGCGATGCCGGATGGTACACAGCATTAGAGGCGCGGATGGCACAGACCGGCGCTCGGATCACGGCGAACCGGTTGGCAACGGTGGCGCGGCTGGCCGACGCCAGCGACGCCACCAGCCCGTTTCCTCAGGCTGATCTGACACTGATGGACGGCTCACCGCCCGAGGAAGCCGCACTGGCCGAGGCATTTGCCGAGGGGCGACGCCGCGATATGGTCGCCGGGCGCACCCTGATCGGGCCGCACCGTGCCGATCTGGGCGCGGTTTGGACCGCACGCGGGATGCCAGCCGCACAGTGTTCGACCGGCGAGCAAAAGGCGATGTTGATCGCGCTGATCCTCGCCCATGCCAAGGCGCTGACGCAAGACACCGGCCTGCCGCCAATCATCTTGCTCGATGAGATCGCCGCCCATCTTGACGAGACCCGCCGCGCCGCGCTCTATGACGCTATCTGCACCCTTGGGGCGCAAGCGGTGATGACCGGCACCGGCCCCGAATTATTCACGCCGCTAGGCGCTCGTGCGCAAGCGTTCCGCGTGCACGGGGCTGACGGGCGATCCACTCTTATCGAAAGTGCCCTGACATGACCCCACAACGTGTTTCCATGATAACCCTTGGTGTTGCCGATCTGGACCGTGCAAAGGCGTTCTACGGTGCCTTGGGTTGGGTGCCCGAGCAGGCGATCGATAGCGTTGTGTTTTATGATCTGGGCGGTATGAAACTGGGCTTTTTTGGTCTGGACCCCTTGGCCAAGGATCAAGGCCGCGAGGGGGCGGCGCTGGGTGTTGGAGCAATGGCGTTGTGTCAGAATTTTCCAGATCCCGCGGCGGTTGATGCCGCCTTTGCGCAGGCTGAGGCCGCAGGCGCGACAGTGTTGAAACGCCCTGAGGCGGTGTTTTGGGGTGGATATTCAGGATACTACGCCGACCCTGACGGCCATGTTTGGGAACTCGCGCATAATCCGTTCTGGCCTTTGGATGCAGACGGGAAATTCACGCAGGCACCGGCCACAGAATGACGATCACCGCGCATGAGTTGTTGTTATATGCCGGCGGCATGACACTCTTGTGGGCGATCCCGGGGCCGGTATGGGTGGCGCTGATCGCACGGGCTTTGTCCGGCGGCATGCGCAGTGCGTGGCCACTGGCGGTTGGCGTCGCGCTGGGCGATCTGATCTGGCCCCTGTGCGCGATCTTTGGCCTGACCTGGATCCTGTCGCTGTACGGCGGATTTCTGGACGTGCTGCGACTTGTGGCGGCGGGGATATTCATCCTGATGGGGATCATGCTGCTGCGCAAACCAGCCACCGCGCCGACCGCCGACAGCAAGTTGACACGCCCTGGTGCCTGGGCTGGGTTTGTCGTGGGTTTTGCGGTGGTTGCGGGCAATCCAAAGGCGATCTTGTTCTATATGGGTATGCTGCCGGGGTTCTTTGATCTGACCCAAGTAACAGCCAGCGATATTGTGGCGATCATCGCCGTTTCCGCCGCCGTCCCGATGCTGGGCAATCTTTTCCTTGCGCTGTTTATGGACCGCGCACGCCGGTTGCTTTCCAGCCCCGAGGCGATGCAACGGTTGAACCGCGTATCGGGTGTTTTGCTGATCCTGGTGGGCATCCTGATCCCCTTAACGTGATTGCCCGGTTAAACCCCTAAATCTTGTGTCCAAGGCGTGACATTCCCCCTACCAACCGGTAGAAACAGGGCAGGTAATTCACGGAAGTATAGCATGTCGGAAACACTCGCCCCGAGCGAAGAATATGGCGCGGATTCCATCAAGGTTCTCAAAGGCTTAGACGCCGTCCGCAAACGTCCCGGCATGTATATCGGTGACACGGATGATGGCTCAGGCCTGCATCACATGGTGTACGAGGTCGTGGACAACGGCATTGACGAGGTTCTGGCCGGTCATGCCTCTGCGGTTTCGGTCAAAATTCACGCCGACAGCAGTGTTTCCGTGCGCGATAACGGGCGCGGTATTCCAACCGATATCCACGCCGAAGAAGGTGTCAGCGCCGCCGAGGTCATCATGACCCAGCTGCACGCGGGCGGCAAATTCGACCAGAACTCGTATAAGGTTTCGGGCGGTTTGCACGGCGTTGGTGTGTCGGTGGTGAACGCGCTGTCCGACTGGCTTGAGCTGCGCATCTGGCGTGGCGGCAAGGAATGGCTGGCGCGGTTCGAGAACGGCGACACGGTTGTGCATTTGCACGAGGTCGGTCCGGCGAACGGCGAAAAGGGCACTGAAGTGCGCTTTATGGCCAGCTCCAAGACTACGCGCGAGGACGGCACGTTCTCGAACCTTGAGTATGTGTTCAAAACGCTGGAAAACCGCCTGCGGGAACTGGCGTTTCTGAATTCCGGCGTACGGATCATTGTCGAGGATCTACGCCCCGCCGAGGCCCTGAAAACCGAGTTCTTTTATGAAGGCGGCGTACAGGAGTTTGTCCGCTACGTTGACCGCTCGAAAACCGCCGTCATGTCCGACCCGATCTATATTGAGGGAACGCGCGACGATATCGGTGTCGAGGTCGCAATGTGGTGGAATGACAGTTACCACGAAACGGTTTTGCCGTTCACCAACAACATCCCGCAACGTGATGGCGGCGCCCATTTGGCGGGCTTTCGCGGGGCTTTGACGCGGACGATCAACGCTTATGCGCAATCGTCGGGCATCGCCAAAAAGGAAAAGATCAACTTTACCGGCGATGATGCGCGTGAGGGACTGACCTGCGTGTTGTCGGTCAAAGTGCCGGACCCGAAGTTCAGCAGCCAGACCAAAGACAAGCTGGTCTCCAGTGAGGTGCGGCCTGCTGTCGAGAACCTTGTCGGTGAGAAACTGTCGGAGTGGTTCGAGGAAAATCCGCAGATTGCCAAGAATGTCGTCAGCAAGATCATCGAGGCCGCATTGGCCCGTGAGGCCGCCCGCAAGGCCCGTGATCTGACGCGCCGAAAGACCGCGCTGGATGTGGCCAGTCTGCCCGGCAAGCTGGCTGATTGTCAGGAACGAGACCCGGCGAAATCCGAAATCTTCCTCGTCGAGGGTGACTCGGCTGGCGGGTCCGCCAAGCAAGGTCGCAGCCGTCACAATCAGGCGGTACTGCCGCTCAAGGGTAAAATCCTGAACGTCGAGCGGGCGCGGTTTGACCGGATGCTGGGCAGTCAGGAAATCGGCACGCTGATCACCGCGCTGGGCACCGGTATTGGCCGCGACGAGTTCGACCTGAGCAAGCTGCGATACCACAAGGTCGTGATTATGACCGATGCTGACGTCGATGGTGCGCATATCCGCACGCTCTTGCTGACGTTCTTTTTCCGGCAGATGCCGTCGCTGATCGAGGCCGGGCACCTCTATATTGCGGAACCACCGCTCTATAAGGTCGCGCGGGGCCGGTCCGAGGTGTACCTCAAGGATCAGCAGGCACTGGATGAATACCTGATTGCACAGGGCATCGAGGGGGCGATCCTCAAGCTGAAATCGGGCCTTGAAATTGCCGGTGCCGATCTGTTGCGCGTCGTTGGCGAGGCCCGCACGGTGCGGCGCAATCTGGCGTCGTTCTCGACAAATTATCCGCGCAACATTCTGGAACAGGCAACGATTGCCGGCGCTTTGATCCCCGGGCAGTTGGATACCAATGCGCAGGGCGTGGCGGATGCTGTCGCCGCACGGCTGGACCTGATTGCGCCGGAATATGAAAAGGGCTGGATGGGTCGCCCGACACAGGACCACGGGTTGCGTCTGTCACGGATGCTGCGCGGCGTTGAACAGCAGCATGTGCTGGATGGCGCGGTGTTGCGATCCGGTGACGCGCAGCGTTTGGCGCGGCATACCGGTGCGTTGCAGGAAATCTATGGTGCGGCGGCGACGCTGGTGCGGCGGGACCGTAGCGTGGCGGTACACGGTCCGCTCGATTTGCTGCAGGCTATTCTGTCCGAGGGCGAAAAGGGTCTGTCCCTGCAACGCTATAAGGGCTTGGGCGAGATGAACCCCAACCAACTGTGGGAAACCACGCTGGACCCCGAGGCGCGCACGCTGTTGCAGGTCAAGATCGAGGATGTGGCCGAAGCCGACGACATCTTTAGCAAGCTGATGGGTGACGTGGTCGAACCGCGCCGCGAGTTCATTCAAAAGAACGCGCTGAGTGTGGAAAATCTGGACGCCTGATTTGCTGCGGCTTTGAACAGGGTGCGTGCAAGCACGCACCCTACATCATGTCACCCCTAGAGGACCGCGCCGCGCGTATGTGGCGCAGTGAAGTCCAAGTGCGGGCCGATGGGCACCACGCGGGCCGGGTTGATCGTATCGTGGCTGTAATAATAGTGCCGTGTGATGTGATCCATGTTCACCGTCCCGGCGACACCTGCTGTTTGGTAGAGCGCACGCGTATAGTCCCAGATATTCGGATAATCGACGATCCGGCGGCGGTTGCATTTGAAGTGCCCGTGATAGACCGCGTCAAACCGCACAAGCGTTGTGAACAGCCGCCAGTCGGCCTCGGTCACGCGATCACCCATGAGGAAGCGGTTGTCGGCCAGGTGCCCCTCGAGCCAATCAAGCGTCTCAAAGAGCGGCACGACAGCGGCGTCGTAGGCGGCCTGTGTGGTGGCAAAGCCGGATCTATAAACGCCATTGTTGAGGGCATCATAGATCCGGGCGTTGATCGGCTCGATGGCCTCGCGCAGGTCTTCGGGCCAGAAATCGAGCGTATTGCCGGTCAGCCCGTCGAAGGCCGAGTTGAACATGCGGATGATTTCCGAGCTTTCGTTCGAGACGATGGTCCCGGTGTGTTTGTCGAACAGGATCGGCACCGTGACGCGGCCCGAGGTTTCGGGATCGACCCGTGTATAGACCTGATGAAGCCGCGAAAAGCCGAACAAATCATCACCCGTGGCGCCGGGGTAATCCGTGCGAAATTCCCAGCCGTCATCCTGCATATCGGGATGCACGACCGAGACCGAGATATGATCCTGTAGCCCTTTGAGCGCGCGAAAGATCATTGTGCGGTGCGCCCAAGGGCAGGCATGCGACACATAGAGGTGATAGCGTCCGCTTTGCGCCGCAAAGCCGCCCTGCCCGCTTGGCCCCGGCGCACCATTGGCGGTGATCCAGTTGCGATAGGCCGCCGTCGTGCGCTTGAACGCGCCACCGGTGCTCTTGGTATCGTACCATTCGTTCGACCAGATACCGTTCACTAATTGACCCATTGTGCCCCCCTTTGTTGCCGTCAAAATGTGGGTAAAGGCACCCGGATCAACCGCCTTCGCCGCGCATGTCCTGTGCATTCACGAACATTGCGGAAAAAAGGCGACAATGCACCAAGGTTGCGGCTTGTTTTTCAAAGCCGTCAAGAGGAGCATGCCGGCAGGGAATCGGAGGAAACGATGCTGGAATTTCTGCCTGAGGACATTCGACGGGGTCTGGAAGCAGCGAAAGCCCGCGCGGCCCGCAAGGGATCGCGTCTGTGCGTGCATGTCGGGGAACAGGTTTACCCCTTGCTATCGCTGAATGATTCCGGTTTCGCCGTGGACCTGCACAAAGTGCCGCGCTTGCGTGGGCTGGTCGATATCTACGACGGACCAAAACACTTGAGCAGCGCGTTGATCATCGCCGCCACCGAAGACGATCATCGGATGACGTATGATTTCAAGCGCGAAACACGCGTGATGCAAAATCCGATCCGCGATTATGTCGAGGAACATGCCGCCCCTGCGGGCTATGGCGAACCAGAGCAAAGAATAAGGGGGCACCGCGGCCCCCTTGATACGCTATTGAAGGTCGCCGAACGCGGCTTTCAGACGTGTGACAGCCTCGACCACCCGCGAACGCGGTGTTGCGACGTTAAAGCGCAAGAAGCTTTCGCCGCCCTTGCCAAAGGTCTCGCCGTGGTTTGCGGCGATGCGGGCGTCTTCTTCAACGCGGCGCCTGATCTCGGACGCGTCCATGCCGGTATTGGCGAAATCGGCCCAGACCAGATAGGTCGATTGCAGCGGGATCACGGTTGTACCGGGGATGGCGGCCAAACCTTCCTCAAGAATCCGGCGGTTGCCGTCGATATACTCGATCAAAGCGTCAACCCAGACCGCGCCCTCGGGGCTGTAGGCCGCCGTGACCATCTCCATCCCGAACGAGTTTGGCGAGATGCCCAAGCTGTTCATCACCGTGGCGAATTTCGCCCGCAGCGTGGGATCAGCGATGATCACATTGCCGATGTGGCTGCCAGCGATGTTGAACGTCTTGGTCGAGGCGGTCATCATCACCAAACGGTCGGCAATATCCGGTGCCGCCAGTGGCATCACGGTGTGTTTGTGACCCGGCATCACCAGATCGTGGTGGATTTCATCGGACACCAGCACAAGGTCATGGCGCACAGCGAAGTCAGCGACGCCGCGCAGTTCCTCGGGTGTCCAGACCTGACCGCCCGGATTATGCGGCGAGCACAGGATCACCATTTTCTCCGAGCCGTCCAGCTGCGCATCATAGGCCGCGAAATCCATCTCCATGCGGCCGTCAACCTCAACCAGCGGGCATTCGACGACGGTGCGCCCAGCCGCGCGGATCACGCGGGCGAAAGCGTGGTAAACAGGGGTGAACAACACGACACCATCACCCGGATCGGTAAACGCCTGCACACACAGACCGGTGCCGTTAACCAAGCCGTGCGTGGTAAAGACGTGGGTCGGGTCTACCTCCCAGTCGTGGCGATTTTTCATCCACCACCGGATCGCGTTCAGGTAATCGCCGTCACCACCGAAATAGCCGTACACACCGAGGTCGAACATTTTCTGCAAGGCATCCTGCACCACCTGCGGCGGGCGGAAATCCATATCCGCGACCCACATGGAAATGCCGTCATCGGGACTGACACCGAACAGCGGCTGCATGACATCCCATTTGGCCGAATGCGTACCACGGCGGTCGATGATTTCATCAAAGTTCATACAGCTCTCCTGAATAATTGGCGACAGTTTGCCGTGCCGGGCCGCGGGTGCAAGCCCGAAACGCACGCGCCCGTTGCGAAGCGGGTTTGGATCGCTTATTTGAGGCGGTATGAGCCTACGAAACATCCTGATCCACCCCGATCCGCGTCTGAAAAAGATCTGCGCCCCTGTCGACTCGGTGTCGCCAGAGGTTGGTGCCTTGGCCGAAGACATGCTGCAAACGATGTATGACGCCCCCGGTGTTGGCCTTGCCGCGCCGCAGGTTGGCGTTTTGCAGCGCCTGTTCGTGATGGATTGCGTCAAGGAAGACGACGCGGCACCCAAGCCGATGGTGTTGATCAACCCCGAGATCACCTGGACCTCGGACGAAACGAACACCTATGAGGAAGGCTGCCTGTCGATCCCCGATCAATACGCCCCCGTGACGCGGCCGAGCATGGTGCGGATGTCGTGGCTGGGGCTGGATGGCAAGCAGCACGAAGAGGAATTCGANGCGCTATGGGCGACCTGCGCCCAGCACGAACTGGACCACCTGAACGGCAAGCTGTTCGTTGATTATCTGGGCGCGATGAAACGGCAGATGATCACCCGCAAGATGGAAAAGCTAAAGCGCGAAATGGCGCGGGGTTAAGGGGTGCGGCCCCTAAGCATCGCAGTCGCAGGGGCCGGGATTGGTGGCTTGTCTGCCGCGATTGCGCTGCGTCTGTCAGGCCATCACGTTAGGGTTTTTGATCAATTCGAGGTGCCTGAGCCGGTCGGCTCGGGGCTGGTTGTGCAGCCGGTCGGCCAACGCGTGCTGGATTGGCTGGGCGCAGGGGCAATGGCGCGATCTTTGGGTGCGCCGATCAACATGTTGCACGGCATCGAGGCCCGCAGCGGGGTGCAAAGCCTGCGTGTGCGCTATGACGCGGGTGCGCCCGGTCGCTTCGGGTTGGGCATGCACCGCGCCAGCCTGTTCGCGGCGCTGTATCAGCGGTTAACCGCGCTTGAGGTGCCGGTTTCGATGGCCTGCAAGGTGATCGCGACATCGCTGAACGCGGGCCAGCGGTCTGTGCATCTGGCCGATGGTCGGGTGGTCGGTGGCTTTGATCTGGTGGTTGATGCGCTGGGGGCGCACTCGCCACTGTCGGCGCTGAACCCCGGCCCCCTGCCCTATGGCGCCTTGTGGACAACGCTGCGCTGGCCCGAGGGCACCGACCTTCCGCGTGATCGTCTGTCGCAGCATTATGTCGCGGCGCGGCGCATGGTGGGCGTGTTGCCGGTTGGCTGCCTGCCCGATGATCCGACGCCGCAAGCCGCGTTCTTTTGGTCGATGCGCGGTGATGCCCTCTCAGATTGGCAGG
>JGI24724J26744_10001121_pt1 | contig 18583 bp, 13 predicted proteins | sample Cruoilmetagenom7_FD_26744 | JGI IMG/M metagenome (IMG submission 26744) | reverse complement strand
CGACTGATTGAGTAAGATAGTCGTTTCCGGTATTTTTTCACCGCATTCATTAATGGTCGGGAGCATCCATTGAACAGAGGAAGAATAGGATATGCGGTAAANATCTTTTTCAGATTTGATTTCATAGTTTGTTGGNGTGGAAGGATTAGCTGCTGANAAAATGAGAGTACCGCTTCCTAAGATCAGGCAATATATCGCAAATGGCAGAAGAGAATGGTTGGTGATATATCCAATCAACCAACGGATGGTAAAAAACCCAACAATTCCAGCGGTTAAGAACCCAACAACCATCACTGGAAGGAACTGATTAAGGTTTGGTATTTTTATCAAATCGACGAGACTTAATAATCCTGCTGCTGCCATTATTGGGACAGCCATTAAAAAAGCGAATTGACCAGCGGTTTTTCGATCAAGATTTTTTAGCAGTCCACCCGAAATTGCGCTTGCAGATCGAGAGATACCTGGGAAGATTGAGAATGCCTGAAAAATACCCATCACAGCGGCATCTGGCCAGTTGAGTGTAGCAATGTTTCTGGATTTCTTCCCTATCTTCTCTGATACGGCCAATATCCCTGCTGTAACAATTAATAATGCACCTGCGCCAGCAGGATAAGTGAACGCATCTTCAATGCGCTCCTTAAGAAACAAACCTGCTAAGCCCGCCGGAATTGTTGTTAAAATTGCCAACCATCCGGTTCTTGCTTGAATTTCGATAAAAGGTTTTTTATTTTTAATGCCAAGAATCATTGATTGAGCAATTTGCGTGAGGTCTTTCCAATAAAAAACTATCACCGCAATCAGAGTGCCTATTTGTATTAGCACATCGAAAGGAAATATTTGCTCTTTGGGCAAATCCCAGCCTAATAAAAAGGGGATGATTACCAAATGGCCGGAACTTGATACAGGGAGGAATTCTGTGATGCCCTGGATGATGCCCAGGATTAATGCTTGGATAATGGTCATTTTATGTTTATCAATCTTCCCTATTAAGATTAGCTAATATCTGCTCAGCATACGCATCAAAATCCTGGTTGATGATATGTAGCCTTAATCCCTTGCTTAATTCTACCAATGTAAACACATTATGGATCGAAAGCAGCGTTGCAGCCAGGATTTCCTTCGCGTTGATCAGATGCCGAATGTATGCTCGGCTGAAATTAAGGCAGGTATAACACAAACACGTATTGTCAATTGGCGACGAATCGTTCTTATAAACCGCTTTCGACAAATTCATCCGCCCTGACAATGTCATCGCTGCGTGATGGCGAGCTAACCTGGTTGGTAAAACACAATCAAACATATCCACTCCGCGGCGTACCGCTTCAACCAGGTCATATGGAGTGCCAACACCCATTAAGTACCGCGGCTTATCCTCTGGCAGAATCTGGTTAACTAAATCGATCGTTCTCAGCATGTCTGATTTGCTTTCTCCAACAGAGAGCCCACCAATTGCATAACCAGGAAAATCGAGTGATGTGAGAAAAGCCGCGGATCTTTCGCGCAGTTCTGGATGGATACCACCCTGAACGATCCCAAAGAGTGCTTGATCTTTTCGGTGTTTGGCTTTGATACAGCGTTCAGCCCAGCGATGCGTACGCTCTATGGCCTCAAGATTATATTGATAATCTTCAGGATGTGAACATTCATCAAAAGCCATGATAATATCTGCCCCTAACTGCTCTTGGATTAGGATTGCTTTTTCTGGAGTGAAACGGTGAGTTGACCCATCCAAATGACTTCTAAAAGTTACGCCATCCGCATCAATTTCCCGAAGATCCCCGAGAGAGAAAACCTGGAATCCGCCAGAATCAGTCAGGATTGGTTTTTTCCATCTCATAAAATGATGTAGACCACCAAATCTTTCAATCAGTTCAGCACCCGGTCGAAGGTATAAGTGATAAGTATTAGATAGCAGGATCTGAACTCCTATTTCATCCAACTGCGCAGGCGTTAACGATTTAACTGTGGCTTGAGTGCCCACCGGCATAAAGATCGGTGTTTCTATGTTTCCATGTGGAGTAGTAAGAACTCCCGCCCGAGCTCTTCCCTGTCTTTCAGTAACCTTAAAAGCAAATGAATCTTTTACCATAAACTTAAATCCGGTGATTTTTACAGATTATATTCTACAAAAGGCTTGAAATATGGATAAGTGGCGTTTATACTTGGCGAATGACAATAGAAAATTATGGAACCTGGCTAGAGATAGATCTCTCAACCTTACGAAAAAATTACCAAATACTGAGTGAGCTTTCCGGATCTAAAGTGATGCCTGTCGTTAAAGCTAATGCGTACGGGCATGGAGTGGAAAGGGTTGCTGTTGCATTGGAAGATGCTGGGGCTGAATGGTTTGGCGTTGCCCGGATTGAAGAAGCACTTATGCTTAGGGAAATAGGAGTAAAAGCGAAAATTCTGGTAGTAGGCTATACGCCTCCTATGCGGGTTTCACATGCGATAAAAGAAAAAATCAGTCTTACGGTCTATGATCTTCCAGTTGCTAAAGAATATGCTTCACACGCACAGAGTCTTCAGCAAGCGGTCAATTTGCATGTGAAAATCGATACCGGTATGGGGAGATTGGGTATTCTTGCAAAAAAAGCGGTCAGTTTTGTCGAATATGTAAAGAATAATGAATCGCTAAAACTTGAAGGTGTACTTACTCATTTCGCGTGCGCGGATGAACCAGAAAAAGACGTAACTGCTAAACAGATTGAACAATTTGAAATTGTTTTACGAGAATTGGAATCTAAAAATCTTATGCCCGCGATTGTTCATGCCGCAAATTCAGCGGGAGCGATTAATTTTCCAGAAACCAGATTCAACTTAATAAGAGCCGGCATTGCCTTATACGGGCATCCTCCTTCACCCCAGGCGAAATTACCCGACGGTATTGCTTCCGCGATATCCTGGAAAACCAGACTTATATCGATTAAGGAACTTCCTCCGGGGCATGGCGTGAGCTATGGCCATACGTATCATACGAAGAGAAAAGAGCGTATAGGAGTTATAGCGGTTGGATATGGAGATGGACTGCGAAGGCAGTCAGGGAATATTGTTCTGATACACGGCAAACGAGTACCAATAATTGGAACCGTATGTATGGATCAATGCATGGTTAATTTAGATGAAATACCTGACGCGGTAGTTGGAGATGAAATCAGTATTATCGGAAAGCAAATTGACACGGAAATATCGGCAACGGATATCGCGAATGATTGGAGTACCATCAATTATGAAGTACTTTGCGGTCTTGCTGCTCGGATGCCNCGTTATTATTTGAATAAATAATAAATTCCATGGTTGATCAATCGAAGACACGNTGGCTTATCCCGCCCTCAATTACAAATGAAATCAACAAAGAGTTAGAGTCATATCCAACCCTTTTTCGCCAGATACTATTTAACAGAGGAATTACAACAGCCTCTATGGCGGAATCATTTCTTCGAGCTGATGAACCAGTATACGATCCCTTTTTGTTGCGAGACCTTGAAGAAGCTGTCCAATTAATTCATGATTCGATTCTTCACGGAAAAAAAATAATAATATTTGGTGATTATGATGTGGATGGGGTTACAGCGTCAGTCCTTATGGTTCAAGTTCTTCAACAGTATGGCGCAGATGTAAATTTCTATATCCCCAATAGGTTTAATCAAGGTTATGGCCTTACAATGGCTGCTCTTGCGGAAGTACTGCTGAAAAAACCGGGTTTGATTATCACCGTAGATTGCGGAGTGCGCTCTGAGTTGGAAGTGGATCATGCTCGAAAAGAAGGAGTGGATGTGATAATCACGGATCATCATCAACCTTTTGAATCCCTCCCAAAAGCAAATGCAATTATTTGCCCGAAACAGCCGGATGATGATTACCCCTTCAAAGAACTGGCTGGTGTGGGAATTGCATATAAATTATCGCAAGGCCTGCTTCAAAAATATCCAATCCCAAATGTTCAAGTTGACAATTGGCTTGATCTAGTTGCGGTTGGAACAATTGCTGATCTGGCACAATTAGATGATGAAAATCGAACTCTGGTGCGAAAAGGATTGCGATCAATCCGTTTTGGAAAACGTCCGGGATTGTTAGCCCTTGCGAACGTGAGTGGCATAAATATTCATGAAGTGAAAGCCGAAGATATTGGCTTCAGGATCGGGCCGCGGTTGAATGCGGCAGGTAGATTAGGATCAGCTGATCATGCTTTTCAAGTTCTCATGGCAGAAACTACAGAGCAGGCAGGCAAGATAGCCTTGTTGTTAGAACAGAAAAACAGAGATCGTCAGGGAATAACTAAGGAGATTCAAAAACAGGTTGAAGGNAGGTATGATCCAGAGATAAACCAATGGATGCTTTTTTTCTGGGACAAGGAATTTAATGAGGGAGTGGTGGGTTTAGCCGCTTCAAGGCTGGTGGAGCGATATTACCGCCCCGCGATCATTGGTGTCCAAAAAGGGGGTGTAGTACGCGCGTCCTGCCGTAGTATTCCCGAATTGAATATAACCTCTGCCCTTGATGAATGTAAAGATCTTCTTCTTCAGCATGGCGGTCACAAGATGGCTGCTGGATTAACAGTTGAGATGAAAAATTTAGTATCTTTTACTGAAAAATTCGCAAAGATCTGTGAACGGGAATTAGAAAATATTCCTTTGATCCGTGAAATTGAAGCAGAGGCGCAGATTAATTTGATAGACCTGCATCCTGACCTGTTGAATTATTATGACATCCTGGAGCCTGTGGGGATAGGGAATCCAACACCTTTATTTGTTGCCAGGGATATTGAATGCAGGGGTATTCGACGGATCGGAAAAACGGGCGATCATCTAAAAATGACGATTTCAGACGGAAAAATGAGTTTTGATGCTGTTGCTTTCAGATTTGGCGAATATTATGAACAGATACAATCAGCTCAATCGATTGATATCCTTTTCTCATATGATCTGAATATATATAATGGCAGGAAATCGCTTCAACTGAAAATAAAGGATATCGATTTAAATGGAGTGAAGGTTTAAAGATCAATCCAAGGTCAGGGAAATCCTCTTACTTAGATTCCAGGAATCGAACCTTTATCAATGTCCAAATTGCTAACAGTGCATCATGAAATTTAATTTTCTTGCCCTGGGCATAATTTCGCGGTTTGAATGTGATCGGGACCTCGTAGATTTTAATTTTTCGCTTTAATAATTTTGCCGTGAATTCTGGCTCAAAATCAAACCCATTAGCTTTTATTTGTAATTGCTCAAAGATATCCTTTCGGAAGATTTTGTAACCTGTCTCCATGTCGTTCAGGCTGCTCTTGTAGAGAATGTTTGTAATCATGGTCAATATTTTATTTGCGACGAAGTGAAAAAAATAAGATGTCTTTTTATTATTTGTCATGAACCGAACTCCATAAACCACCTCCGCCTGATTTTTCTCGAATGGTTTAAGGAGTTTCTTATAGTCGCTTGGGTTATATTCAAGATCTGCGTCCTGAAGGATGATTATCTCTCCATGCGCAGCTTTAATTCCTGCTGACACTGCCGCACCTTTCCCCCGGTTTACGGGAAAAGTGATTGCACGCACTGATGGATCTTCTTGGAGCTGCTTAATGATTTGTGGTGTTGAATCAGTGGATCCATCATCAATGAGTAAGATTTCGGATGGAATTCGAGTTTTTTTAATGCGTGAAAATATTTTCTGTAAGGTTGATTCCTCATTATAAACAGGTATAACTACACTGATGTCCATAAAGAAATTATATGATAAGCAGGATGCCTTTCAGTCAAATATTATCGGATGCTATAATCTCCCTATCTAAGGGAGAAAAACTCCATGCATCGAATCGAAAAATTACAATCCCCAATCATTTTCGGGCATCGCGGTGCTTCAAAATATGCGCCTGAAAACACAGTCGCAGCTTTCGAACTGGCTTTAGAACAAGGTGCGGAAGCATTTGAACTGGATACGATGCTGAACGCGGATGGAATTCCGGTTGTGATTCATGATAGGACAGTTGATAGAACGACTGATGGTTCTGGAAAAGTGGATCAAATTAGCACAAAGAAATTACACAACATGGATGCTGGTTCCACATTCTCTACAGAATATTCAAATGAACGAATCCCTTTATTAGAAGAAGTCTTCAGGACATTTAAAGATCGGGCTTTGATCAATGTGGAATTGAAAAATTATCATAACCTATCAGACGCGCTACCAGAGAAAGTGGCTGAAATAGCGGATAGGATTGATATACTTGATCAATTGCTGTTCTCATCTTTCTTTCCTTCAAATTTAAAAAGAATAAAGCGGCTCATCCCAGGAGTATCTGTTGCCCTTCTATGTTCAAGGTGTGTTATTGGGTATTTCCCCAGGTCTAAAGTATTATTGTCGGTATCACCGGATTATATCCATCCGCATTTCAAGGATATTTCAAAATCGTTTATCAAAAAACAACATCACTTGAATAGAAAAGTGAATGTTTGGACGGTTAACCATCAAACTGATATGATCAGGTTAATCAATCAAGGAGTGGATGGAATCATAACGGATGACCCCAAGCTAGCGTTAAAAATAAAAAGGAGGATGAAATAATAGCTGGTTTTTTGTATTATTATTGACCTATGGAGAAGAAGAAAAGATTAGGATTCCTGATTCTTACAGTCACGTGTTTAGTATCCCTTTTAATCACGTCTATGGGTTTGTGTGAGGATGAGCTTGGCAATTCTGAATCATACCAAAAAGCGTTGCAATTAGCTTCCCGTTTAACTCCCGAAGAAAAAGTAGGTCAATTATTCTTGATCACATTTGATGGATCGGAAATTGGCGAGGAATCGGAGATATTTCAATTCATCTCAAAGTATCGTGTGGGGGGAGTTGTACTGAAAAGAGAAAATGGAAATTTTCCTGCTCCGGACAATGTACTCCAGAATGCATATGATCTTATTTCTGGACTCCAATCGATCGCGTGGGATGAGAGAAATGAATTGGGAGCATCACCCAATATTAATTTTGCGAATGATTACATTCCAATATTCATGGGAATTTCACAAACAGGTGGATCATTCCCTTATGACCAGATCATCAGTGGTGTAACTTCTACACCCTCTCAAATGGCCATAGGAGCAACCTGGAATACTTCAAATGCGGAAGATGTAGGGGAACTCATTGGTAGTGAATTGGAGGCTCTAGGAGTTAATTTATTTTTTGGCCCATCGTTAGATGTCTTGGATATTACTTATAGTAAAGGAAAAGAAAACCTGGGTGTGCGGACTTTTGGTGGAGATCCATTTTGGGTTGGAGAAATGGGCGCCGCATATATTAACGGTATTCATCATGGAAGTAAAAACAAAATTGCGGTAATCGCCAAGAATTTTCCTGGGCGCGGTAGCTCTGACCGGCTTCCATGGGAAGAAGTTGCCACAGTGCGGAAATCACTTGAACAACTTCAGTTGATCGAATTGGCTCCATTCTTAAGAGTAACAGCTCCGATTGATTCCGGGGCTAATATTATGGCTGATGGCTTATTGAGTAGTCATATTCGTTATCAGGGTTTTCAGGGGAATATACGGGCTACAACTAAACCAATAAGTTTTGATCAAAATGCGATGGAACTACTGATGGATCTTTCTCCATTAGATACATGGCGTGAAGCGGGCGGCATTTTAGTGAGTGATGATCTTGGAAGTCAGGCAGTTAATAAATTTTATAACCCCAGTGGTCAATTCATAGATGCACGTCAGGTTGTAAGGAATGCTTTCTTGGCGGGAAATGACCTTTTATATATGGATCAATTGATATCAACTGGCGATGAAAACCGATTTGCCACATATAGAAAAACAATGGATCTATTCGTTCAAAAATATAAAGAAGATCAGGCATTTGCTGAAAGAGTAGATGCATCTCTCATACGTGTATTAACACGGAAGTATGAGTTGTATAACGAATTTACATTGGAAAAGGTAATTCCCAATGAAAATAAATTGTCCAATCTGGGGAGTGATTCTGAAATTACATTCGAAGTGGCACTACAAGCGGCTACCCTAATAAACCCATCGCAAAGCCAAATAAATGAAACCTTTCCCTTGCCTCCTCAATTTGGTGAAAGGATTTTGATTTTTACTGATGACCAAACAATTCAGCAATGTGAGGGATGCCGACCACAGGATATTTTTCCTGTGAATGGTTTACAAACATCCATACTTAATCTTTACGGACCGTCAGGGAGTGGACAGATTGGCGAAAATCAGATTACTTCCTATTCTTTTAATGATCTGTATGATTATGTAAATAGCCCTTTCAACCGCCCTGAATTGGAAGAGAATTTGTCGAAAGCGAAATGGGTGATTTTTGCTTTACGGGAGATTAATCCTGAGCAACCATCTTCTTATGCTCTACATAACTTGCTAGCAGAAAAACCATCAGTTTTACGAGATAAGAACGTATTAGTTTTCTCTTTTGATGTTCCATATTATTTTGACGCGACAGAGATATCCGCATTTTCAGCTTTTTACTGTTTGTATAGTAAATTACCTTCTTTTGTAGAAGTTGCCGCAAGGATCATTTTTCAGGAATTAACTCCTCAGGGCGCTTCCCCCGTTTCAATTTCTGGAATTGTGTATGATCTTATTACAGCAATGACTCCAGCACCGGATCAAATTATCCCCTTATTGGTAGATGAGGAAGCCGCACAATCTATCATGGATGAAGAAGGAGTGGAGCAAATAAATGGAGATCAGGAGAATACGCTTCCAGTTTTTAAGTTAGGAGACATCTTACCGGTCAAGACTGGAATTATTGTGGACCATAACTATCATCCTGTACCTGATGGAACAGTGGTCAGATTCACTATGTATGAGCAGGGAGTGAATACATCCATACAACAAATTGAATCTGTTACTGAAAACGGTATTGCAAAGGCTTCGGTTGTGTTGCAAAATGCTGGGTTGCATGAAATTAGAGTAGAAAGTGAACTAGCATTAAGTTCGCAAATCCTTGTTCTCGATATATCGGAAGAAGAAGCGATCGTTAGTGCGGTTTTCCCAACGCAAATTCCCACACTTGAAGAAACTTTAGTTAGTGATGAAACAGTTACAAAATCTCCTGAAATTGATTTGGAGCAAAATAATAATAAAGTCTCGGAATGGTTTGTTGCTACCGGATTTTCATGGATCTTAGGTGTAGCGATTTTTTATTTACTATATGATTATTTTATAACCGAGGATCGAATAAAAATTAGTGGGAGCAGTATTGTTGGNGGACTGTTCAATACTGCATGGTTCATTCTGGATTTTCCGGGGAGTTCTCCGCGGTATNGTATTAATGGATATGTGTCATTGTGCTTTTCTGTTTTCTTTGGTGTGTTAATGGGGGGGGCAATTGGGTGGATATACATTCGGATTTTAAAATACCGCTCAAAGAAAAAGTGATCCGAAAAAACTGATAGCCATCAGAACCACTGCCAATATGAGTAGAGTTTTTTCAAATGGGTTTTTGAGATAATCATTAATCTGAACTTCCTCAGATCGGTCTTTTTCAATCACAATAGATTTTCCTGTGAAGTAGTCTTTGAGTTGAGCCATATCTTGCGGTCTTTCGTCAGGATGTAAATGCATTGCCCAAAGAATCGTACGTTCCATTTGAAGTGAAATATTCGTGTTCAATTTTCGCGGAGGAGAAAGAATATCTGGATTGATGAACCTGGCTCTCGCATCAGCGGGGGGATTATTTGTCAGCAAATGGTAGAGTGTTGCTCCAAAGGAATAAATATCGCTTTGAATGTCCGTGTGGGATCCATCTCCACCATACTGCTCCAATGGTGTATAAATTGCTGTTCCTTGACCCTGGATAATTGTAATAGTCATCTCGCCGGGTGCTAACAGTTTAACCAATCCAAAATCCACAAGTTTTAAAATACCATTTGCGGTTAATTTAAGATTACTTGGTTTGATATCCCTATGTAAAATGGGGGGGGCTTGGTTATGGAGATAGATTAACGCATCTGCTAATTGATTTGCCCAAGATCTTACTTCTTTTTCGCGGAGAAATTTTTTCTGGTGTTTGGCTTTCAGCATTAATGTGCGAAGGTCATCACCCGGTATGTAATCCATGATCAGGTAATCCCGATTGCCTTTTGAGAAAAAGTCTGAAACCTTTGGCAGATTTGGATGGTCAAGTCTGGCTAATATTGTCGCCTCTTGTTTGAATTGATCCTGTGCTTCTTTATGAAGTACTGAATCTAATGTCCGATCATGTTCAACTTCTTTTAAAGCACATAGTCTTCCACTTAGGCGAGTATCTTCCGCAAGATATATACAACCCATACCACCCTGACCGATGATTTTCTTTATCAAATATCGGTTTCGAATCAATTCATCTTTCTTGAGCGGTAGAGTCATAATTGTTTTTTAGAGATATTTAAAGGAATTTACTATATTATACTTCTACAAGAGAGTTTATTAATAAATGAAGCAGACGAACCAAAATATCCCAATCATATTTGCGCATGATGGACCTTTAAAAGGGGATAACTGGGTTGTCGAGAAAGAATTAATTGTCGGGCGAGATATGGATTGTGATATCACTATTTCTGATAGACAGGTATCTCGCTTCCACGCAAAATTTGAACCAAATAAGGATAGACAAGTTCGAATTGTTGATCTTGATAGTAAAAATGGAACTTATGTAAATGGTGAACGTATAAACGGTTCATATGTTCTGGGGGATGGTGATGCAATTAAGATTGCTTTAATACAAGAACTAGTATTTATCAGTTCGGATGCAACGCTGCCTCTGGATATTAGAACTATTCAACCGAAATCTAAAACTCAAAAATTATTTATAGATGAGAAAGCAAGAAGGATTTGGATAGGTGAAAAAGAATTGATNCCCCCTCTTTCTGTACCACAATATAAATTACTTACACTTCTGTATCAGTCTGAAAGTACANCTGTCTCCCGCGAAAAGATTGTGCGAGCGGTATGGAGTGAGGATGAGGCCGTGGGTGTCACTGAACAAGCGCTGGATGCGCTCGTAAGACGACTGCGAACGCGTCTTTTAAAGAATGATCCAACGCATGAATATATTGTTACTATTCGCGGTGTTGGGTTTATCTTTGAAAATGATTCTTTTGATATTTAATCTGCCTCCATCTGCTTATTCATGGAGTGTCTTAAAACCGCCTTGTAAACCGCTTTAACTTTTTCTAATAATTCAGGTTGATTATCTTGTTTTTGCACCTGATTGACAATGTTGTTCATCAGATTAAGAAAATCCTGATTTATTTTTAAGCTATTCTCCGAAATTAATCGATCAAGCTCATCCTTATCATTAAACTCAAGAAGATTTTCGAAAAGCTTTACTTCTTCGGCTGGTGCGGATGCNTTTTCNATGATAATCATGATCCGTTCTAATTTTTGAATACGATCAAGGTTTGCATCCTTTCGTGCTTCAGACAAATCAGTTTGCAGCACTTGAATAAAGACATCATTGACAGAGGTTAAGTTTTTCTCCATTTCCTCTTCAATGTTCTCTGCCGAAATAATCTTTTCTAAAAATTGTTTTGCACTGGTCATTTGCTCTTGGAGCGCCTTATCTATCTCTTCAGTGATCTGCAGTAGTTTTTCACGCAATTGCGTGAGCTTATGTTTCTCGTTTTCATCTTGTGTTGAATCAATCTTTTCGCTTAATAACTGAAAGAAGCCATAATCAAGACCAGAACGCGCAAGACTCGCGGTTGTAGATAATTGAGTTTCTGAGGGTGCGCTCTCTAGTATTTCTAATAATTTTTCTCTTGTTAATCCGTTTTTGCTTGCTTCTTGTAAAGAGTGAATAGCAGCCTCTGTTTCTTTCACTTGGGTGACCAATTCCTGTCCAACCTGTGTATTTTCAAAAAGCTGCTGTTGTAAGTCAAGAAGCGGCTTTTGCGATTTTTCATCTCCCTGTTCCATAGCAGATTCGACGATTCTGGATAAGATTGAAAAGAAATTTGTATCGATAATTTCTTTTTCCTGTTCAAAGATTGCTAAACGATCTTCCTTAGGTGTTTTGATCAATTTATCTAATAAATTGATCCTTTTCTGCTGATTATCAAGCATCTCTTTGGTAATTCCATCCGCTTCCAGGATTTTTTCTATCATTGTTTGAAATGTAAGCATGCTTTGTGGTTGAAGCAGGTATGCTTTTCGTTTTTCTTGTGGAAGGTCATTCAAGATACGATTGATTAAAGAGCCAATTTGCTTTTCCTGTTCATTAACTGGAGAGTTCAGGTCAGGAGGGAAGAAGGTAAATAATAACTCTTTATCAGGATCATGATAGATAATTGGCACTGCCAACATTCCTTGATATCCACAAGAAGGGCAGTGCAGAAAGTTTGATGTATTTGATAAGATTTTCTGTTTTGCTAACGGATCTTTTCCAATGTCAAAAACCTGTTGAATATCAACAACAACAGGCTGATGGCAGGTAGGGCATGATGTTTGTGTTCTCGCCATTTTGTTTACTCTTTCTAATAAGTTTTATTAATTATTAATACTTGGGAATTTGTTTACTCACGTGGTAAAGCAAAGCAAATCTTTGTGCCATTCCCATGTTCAGTGTCAACCCACATTCTTCCTTTATGGGCGTCAATTATTGCTTTTGCTAAATATAATCCTAAACCTGCACCTTTTTTATTTCGTAAAGCATCTGCAGATCTATAAAAACGATCAAAAACAAAGGGGAGATCCTGTGGAGCAATTCCTGGCCCCTCGTCACTCACACAAGTAATCAGAATATCTTTTCGTGTGTCACCACTGATGAAAATTTTTCCCTTATCGGAATACTTAATTGAATTTGAAATCAAATTGATGATAACTTGTTCAATTCTTGACTCATCTGCAAAGCATATTGGGAAATCATCAGGAAAATTGACAATAATTTCATGCTCTTCGGTTTGAGTTTGAAATTTCTTTGCCAATCTTTTTGCGATACCAGGCAGGAATACCTCAGATTTTTTTAAAGTCACACCACCCGCCTGAAGTCTTGTTGCGTCCAATAAATTTTCAATCAATTGGCTCAATCGGTCGGCTTCCTCTTCAATGATTGAAAGGCTTTCATTAAAGAAATCGCTATCCCATTTGGCGTCATCCCGAAGCAGTGTGCAGACATATCCTTTTATCAAAGCTACCGGTGTCTTTAATTCGTGGCTGATCACAGAAATGAAAGTGCTCTTCATTTCATCCGCCTGGCGGAATCGGGTGATATCTCGGACCGAAGCGATCATATTGAGAAGAGTACCTTTAGGAGAGAGCAACGGTGCGTATGTGATTCCCACTGGAAGCGAAGGTGAGCCCTTTCTTTTTAGGTCACCTTCTACATATAATTGCGCATGTGAGGTTAGGGGCCATCCGCCAGCGATTGCGTCTTCCAATTTTGATTCACGTGTGAGTTTTTCAAATTGAAGAACATCCCCATGAATTTTCCCTTGAATTTCTTCGGCTGGCGCACCAATCATCCGTGAAAAAGCTGTGTTGCATCTTTCTATCACTTGATTTGCGCCTATGAGTAAAATCCCATCGGCTGCGCTATCAAGAATTGCATCCAAGCGATGTTTATTTGCAGTAACAGATGTATAAAGCTGGGCATTTCTGACGGCAATAGCTGCCTGGTTTGCGAAGCTACTCAGTATGTTTCTGTCATTTGTGGAGAACATTCCCGGGTACCCACGAAATATAAAAATTAAACCGACAACTCTTTTTTGTGTGACCAAAGGTAAGCCGACACCACTTAATAAACCAAGTGTTGTGGCAAATGTAAATTTACTTAAAATCCGATTTACTTCCGGTATTTCAAATTGCTCGGGATTTTCACTATCTGGTATTTCTTTTAATAAAGGCGTTAATTCCTTAATAAAAGCTGGAGAGATTCCTTCGGAAACCTGCAATTGCCAGCCGCCATGTTCTCCGCGAAGGAGGATTAAACCAGCCTGTCCGGATAACATCTCAATTGAAATCTTAAGGATGCGCTCTAAAAGAGCATCTAGATCAAGCTCTTTGGTTAGTGCTCTTGAGATTTCTAATAGATAATCGCGTTGTCTTACTCTAAGATCGGGCAGCATTTTCTTTTTATATCAAACATAAGTATGTAATTTATTAATATTATCTCAAAACAATCTAAATTTATAGCAGGGTATCACGAAGATATTCCACACATCCAATCAGCCCAGCATTGTCCCCCAATTTAGCTGTTGTTATTGTCAAATTTTCTAGATACCTTTTGCTCAATACATGTTTCTTAAGTGATGCATAAAAGGGATCGAAAATAAGATTTCCGCTCCGGGAAACACCTCCGCCAAAGATAATACAGGATGGATTGAATATATGAAGGTAATTGGCAACTCCGATACCAAGGAAATACCCTGCACGATCAAATGCCTCTTTCGATAATGGGTTTCCCGCAAGTGCCGCTTTTGCAATTTCTGCAGAACTTGGTACTTCATTATTAAAAACTTCAGCGTTGCTTTTACCCTCGCTAATTTTATCATGGACATATTTCTCGATGGCAGTTCCTGAGGAAAATGCTTCCATATGTCCAGGCTGCCCGCAGCTACATAGGGGTCCATCAGCGTGTATTGTTATGTGCCCCACTTCTGTAGCGATCCCAATCTCCCCCTGGAGGAGTCTTCCATTGACAATTATCCCGCCACCTATACCAGTGCTTAATGTATAGTATAAGAGATTGGAATGCCCAATTCCTGAACCCTTTTTCCATTCCCCATAGGTAGCTAATCGAGCGTCGTTATTAATCAAAGTTTTTACGGCAAAATGGTTTTCAAGAGTTTTGCCTAATGGAATGTTTTTCCATCCGGGGATATTTGGTGCCAATAACACCACTCCATCATTAACTGCAATTGAACCTGGAGCAGCTGCACAAATTCCGAGAACTCTCCCTTGTTTTGGCCAAATTTCTTCGATGCAGGAAATTAATCGATCAATTGGTTTTTCGGATTTTCCTCGACTGCTCAACGTTCTGATTTTTTTAATCGTGATATGAGAATTTCCCTTTAAAGGAAATAACGCACATCTGATGTTTGTGCCACCAATGTCGACAGCAATCAAAGTGTCCATGGAATAATTATAGCGCGTCCTGGATACAGCATATCAGGCAGTTGACTATTGAATGAAAGACTGCTATGATTTTTTTGCATGTCGATGAAAAATAAATACTGGAAGGTAAGATTTAAGAATCTTCTATCCCAAATTTACAGATGGTTAACTCCAGGGATTGGTATTAAAAGGTGGTTGCTGGTTGTATTAATAGGGACCACTTTTATTGCTTTGGGTTTGACATTCTTTGTGTTGGATATTTACAGAGACACATCCGTGGGGTGGCTTCGAAAAACTTTATTGGTGATTTCCCTTTTCACTCTTCCAAGATGGCTGCGGGCAGTGATCTATGGAGGAGTAGGTGTAATAATTTTATTTTTGGGATTATTTGAGTTAAATAAATCTGTCTTAAAACCCTTTATAAAACCCGGTCAACCTCTATTGGATACTCTTTCCACTTACCGACGGCGCCAAAAAGGTCCAAGGATCGTTGCGCTTGGAGGAGGGACGGGATTATCTTTGCTGCTAAGAGGGTTAAAGAAATATTCACATAATTTAACTGCGATAGTTACAGTTGCTGATGATGGCGGATCCTCGGGTGAACTGCGCAAGAATTTAGGCATCCTTCCACCTGGCGATATTCGACATTGTCTAACCGCCTTGGCTGATGACGAAGAGATGTTGGCGCATGTTTTTCAGTATAGATTTGGTGAAAGAGCAGGAGTTAATGGCCATTCGCTTGGAAATCTATTCATCAGCGCTCTTGCGGATATTACAGGGAGTTTTGAAGAAGCAGTAGCTGAATCCGGACGCGTTTTAGCAATTAAAGGGCGTGTGCTTCCCGCGACGTTGCATGATGTCAAATTAGTTGCGGAGATTAATTTACCAGATGAGGGTAGGGAAATAAAGGTGGTTGGAGAAAGCACGATTCCTAAAATTGATGGAAAAATCGAACATATCTGGCTTGAACCCAGCAATCCTCTTCCTTTCCCTCCATCTGTGCAGGCGATATTGAACGCAGAATTAATTATTATTGGACCTGGAAGTCTATATACCAGTGTGATCCCGAATTTGCTGGTCCCAGGATTGGCTGATGCAATAAGATCCAGTAAAGCGCTAAAGTTCTTTGTGTGTAATGTGGCAAACCAGGAAGGCGAGACTCTTGGATATACTTGGAGTGACCATGTTCAAGCGATTGAGAAACATATCGAAGATCTTCACTTTGATATCATTCTCTGCAATCTTGATTCCCGCATAAGAATGCCAAAAGGTGTAGAAGCTGTTCTTCCTGACCCACAATTGGAGGAACAGCATTCCGTATATTTCGCATCAATAGCAGATGCTGAAAATGCCTGGCGCCATGATCCGCAAAGGTTGGCTGAGGTTATTACAGACCTCTATCATGAGCGAACTGGTCCACTCTTAAACAACACTTCTTACGAACTCGAATAGGCGGATTTTTTAAGCTATTTTCGCATGGTAAAATTTCAAAAAAAAATTGGAGGTAGGTTATGACAATCAAAGTTGGTATTAATGGATTTGGTAGAATTGGACGCCAAGTATTTAAGGCGTTAAACGAACGGCATGGGAAGGAATTAGAAGTTGCTGCAGTTAACGATCTTTTTGATGTTAAAACGAATGCACATCTATTCAAGTACGATTCAAATTATGGTATCTATGATGGAACTGTTGAAGTCAAGGGTAAAGAACTTGTTATTGATGGAAAACAAGTAAAAGTTTTCGCTGAGAGGAATCCGGGCGCTCTTCCCTGGAAGGATCTTGGAGTTGAGATAGTAATTGAATCAACTGGTATTTTTAGGGATGCTATTGGTGACCCAAACGGGAAACCAGGCGTGAATGTTCACATCAATAAAGGCGGAGCAAAGAAAGTTATCATCAGCGCTCCAGCCAAGAATGAAGACCTAACAATAGTATTAGGTGTGAATGATGATAAATATGATCCCGCAAAACACCATATTCTTTCGAATGCATCTTGCACAACTAACTGTTTGGCACCCGCAGCGAAAGTCGTCAATGATCTATTTACCATTAAGAGTGGTGTAATGACAACCATTCATTCATATACGAACGATCAGATGATCTTGGATTCAGGACATCAAAAACTAAGAAGATCACGTGCTGCAGCTATGAATATTATTCCTACAACAACCGGTGCGGCAAAAGCGGTTGCTTTGGTAATTCCAGAACTGAAGGGTAAATTTGATGGTTATGCTTTGCGTGTTCCGACCCCAACGGTTTCTATTGTTGATATGGTTGTAGATATTGAGAAATCTATCACAATAGAAGAACTGAATGATGCTTTCGTCAAGGCATCTGAGACTTATCTAAAAGGTATTTTAGGAGTCAGCACGGGTGAATTCGACCAACCATTAGTCTCAATGGATTTCAAGGGTGACCCACGCTCTTCAATAGTTGATCTTGAATCGAATATGGTGGTGGGCGGAAAGCTCGTCAAAGTTGTAACCTGGTATGATAACGAGTGGGGTTATTCCTGCCGAACAGCAGACTTGGCCGCGATGATTGCGCAAACTATTTAACTATATCGTAGGTAAATTCAAAGACGTAGCCTGAATATAATTAAACCCAGATTACGTCTTTTATTGTTTGATGAAGAGGTATGAATGTTCAACAAAAAAACCGTTAAAGATATTGATGTAAAAGGTAAACGCGTCTTAGTGCGGGTTGATTTTAATGTGCCCATAAAAGATGGGGAGATAACTGATGATACACGCATCCGAGCTGCGCTGCCAACTATTAATTATCTGCTTGATGAGGGAGCATCACTAATTCTGTGCTCGCATCTGGGTAGACCAAAAAAAGGTCCAGAACCTGCTTTCAGCCTTAAACCAGTTGCGGAATGTTTGGGAACATTAGTTAGTGAGAAAGTTTATTTCGTCACGGATTGCATTGGACTCGTCGCTGAGGATGCTGTTAATAAATTAAGACCAAAGGAAATATTAGTTCTAGAAAACACGCGATTTCATAATGGCGAAAAGGAGAATGATCCTGAAATGGCGAAAGAACTCGCATCATATGCTGATGTGTTTGTAAACGATGCTTTCGGAACCGCTCACCGAGCTCACGCATCAAACGTAGGAGTATCCGAGTATATTCCAGCTGTTGCCGGATTTTTACTTGAAAAGGAAATTGAATATCTGGACCAAACAATTGAAAAACCAAAAAAACCTTTTATCGCAATTCTCGGCGGCGCCAAAGTAAGCGATAAGATTAATGTAATTAAAAACCTATTAGAAAAAGCAGATACGATATTGATTGGCGGCGGAATGGCAAACACATTCTTCAAAGCACAGGGGTATCCTGTTGCTGATTCATTAGTTGAAGATGATGCGTTAGAAACAGCGCGGGAATTAGTGAAATCTGGTGGGGCAAAACTTAGACTTCCTGTTGACGTTGTTATCGCGGATGATTTTGATNATGGAGCGAAATTTAAAGTTGTGCCTGTAGGTCCTATACCTGAAGGATGGAGAATCCTTGATATCGGACCGGAGACG
>JGI24724J26744_10001119_pt1 | contig 18631 bp, 15 predicted proteins | sample Cruoilmetagenom7_FD_26744 | JGI IMG/M metagenome (IMG submission 26744) | reverse complement strand
AGCAAGACGGCCCGAAATACACACCCGTTGTTTTCAAGGCCGACAGCGCAGAACATATTGACCGTTCCCGCCTTGCCCGCCATGTCAACCCGCCGTCACAAACCGTTGGGCAGGGACCGTTCCCCCTGCTCCGTCAGACTATCTCTTGCGGCAAGGCTATGGGGGGCATAGTCATGTGTGGACGGTTCCTGTTTAGCAAGGTTTTTTTGACGTCGTGATCATCGCGGGTTGCGGTCATGTGTCCAGCCTGTATGCGCGGCACCGATGGCCGCTGCCGTTTGGGGAGGACGGCAACCACCCCATCTCAATAATCGCTTCGAAGGGTCGCACAGGCCGACCCGACGGCGAGAAAAATGTATGGGGTGGTTCAAATCCCCCGGCTAGACGCAACAATTTCTCTCCGTCCACGATCAAGTCCATAATGTCTTCCGCCCGCGTCGCCACACAAGGTCAGCCGCTTGCTACCTTCAATCCAGAGCCGACACACATTGGTTCTGGGACGTCATCACACGTGAGTTGATGGCTGCTTGAGCTCCAGCGTTCGGCCTTCGCTGCCATGATCGTCAATAACTTGACGATGCCGNTGAGGTAATACATTTCGCTCGTGCTCATCTGAAAGCAAAGAGGCGAACCGCTCAAAAAGTTCAAGAATGATGCGGCAGNCGANAGGTTTCACCCGCGCCGGACTCTTGGGACCTTTATTTTACAAAGAGTTAGCTGGTGGGGTTTTCGTCCAAAACGGTCCTCCGCTACCAAAAGCCCAAAACATTTCAATGCCATGCAGGCGACGCATAGTGCGCCGTTGGTGGCTATTCGCCCTCGGGTATCACTCGGGTATCAAATCAAAAACGATCTACGCTGTTCCAAGACAGCCCTCAGCGGCGGCGAGGCTTGAAAATCCTCGTGTCGGTGGTTCGATTCCGCCCCCGGGCACCATTTTAGCGAGCTAAAATGCGGCTAATCCTTTGATTTTAAGAGGTAAATAATGTCAAAGCCGACTGTCATAGCTTCAAATTGTATCACATTTTGTATCACATTTTCCGGCCGTTGCTATGATGCGCGCCAGTGCTGCGTATTTCCAAGTGAACGCCACCCGGTCTCGCCCAACGTCGCCGCGCAATGTTAACAATGTTGCGCGGCTTCGACATTGCGGCCAAACCTTAAGACGTAATTTTTAGCGGCACAGTTTGGATGTGAAATAAGCCAGCCCGAGTCTCAGCGAAAGCTTGTTTTGTCTGCCCAAGGAAAACTGGGCGCAAATCACGCCCCAACACACTGAAGTGTCGGATCGGATGTTGGCAACTTATCCAGCAATCGCGTTACATTGGAAGCTGCGGATTGATGAGGAACTTTGCACCCGTCTTTTTGGCATTATAGCGTGCCACGACGCCAGCCTGCAGCGCATCGGCAAGCGAAATCTCGTCTGAGTAGTCATTTGCAAAGGTAGTCGTTAACTCCTGAACCACGCGCGTGCGCATACGCCCGGCGACCTCTTGACCGACACGGGCAAGGAAATTGGGCAGTAGCCATCCGCCAACNCCCCACGCCATACCATATCCGCGTGTCAGGNTCGTCTCGGAGGTGTCTAAACCACCATAGAGATAGACCTGTTTGTGCTTCACGGAACCATAGATGCTGTAAGCTCCCGGTGTCCGTGCGGTCGCTGCTTCCATTGCGCTGAGGATATCGGAAGCCAGCCGTCCGCCGCCCGTCGCATCAAAGGCTAAAGTCGCACCAGTTTCGTGTATGGCATCCGTTAGATCAGCCATAAAGCTGCCTTTGGAGCTATCAACGACATACTGAGCACCCATATCGCGCAGCAGTTTTTCCTGCGTTGTAGAGCGCACGATATTGACCAGCTGTACGTCATCAGCCTGACAGATGCGGTTCAACATCTGGCCCAAATTCGAGGCCGCTGCTGTATGGACAAGCGCGGTGTGCCCCTCAAGCCGCATGACTTCTACCATGGACGACGCCGTGAGCGGATTAACGAAACAGGCGGCACCATCCTTGGCTGTATGCTCTGACCCAAGGGGTAAACACATCGTCGCTTTGACGACGCGGTATTGCGCATACATTTCGCCGCCCATGAGGCCAACCACTTTGCCCATAAGCTCTTGGGCGTTCTCACCAGCAGCAACAACAGTACCACTGCCTTCGTTGCCAATGGGAAGGTCTTGACCAACACGGGCTTTCATCACCTGCATGCCGTGTTTTGACACTGGTGCCTTTAGGACTGTGTCAGCGCCTGTGCCTGTAGATGTAGCCTTGTCCATGGACGACCAGCCAAACATCACACCTTGATCTGACGGGTTGATCGGGGCCGCTTCAATGCGCACCAATACCTCGTCCGGACCGGGCGTGGGCATTTTCTTTTCAACAAGGCGCATTTGGAGTTCACCATCCGTGCTAACAGTGGAAATCATCTGAAGATATGTTTCGGGCAGGGACATTTTTGTTCACTTTCTTGAATAAGATTTACGCAGAGCCAAGCAAGCGTTCATCGTGACCTGCTTGGATCGGGGGCGCAATTATGAGGTGTGATCTAAATGGTTAGTCTACGTAGCTAACCATGGTTTCAAGTGACCTACGCACCTTCTTCATTGGCAACAGCCAATCTCCGGCTGGATCACGGTAGCCCACTTGTTGTTCTTGTCACCGCAAGGGACCAGAAAGCCATCAGACTTACTCGGTGCGAGTTGTGGTCTTTCGGCGCTACCTGATGGCATCGTTTTGAAACATGTCTAAGATAGCATTTTGGAACTCGCTGAGCTTTTCGGACATCGACAAAAGCTTGATCATTTGCTTTTGCTGAGCTTCGTTACTGTTCAGGATTGCATCCTCCACGGCCTTCGGAAAGTCCCCCAAAAGAGCTTGTTCACGGGTGTTGTTGGCGATTTGTGTAACCACTCTTTGATTTTCCGCCACCTTGTCCTTGATGGTTCTAGCATAGTTGAGCATGTCGTCCTCGGTCAGACCGTCGCCCGCGAAGATCTCGTTCAACCGCTCGATGATCTGTGAGAGGAATTCCTCTTGCTTGTCTTTTGCCTTGCCGCTGCCCAAGCCACTGCCCGGCTGAAGCCCTTCGGCAGCTTCCGTTGCAAGTTGAAGGCTCTGCTGTTTGATTTTTGATAGGCGGTAATGACTTAATGCCACGTCACCTAAATCCAGCTCATCTTCATCAATGTTGGCTTCGCGTAGCAGTGGCCCAAGTTGCCGCGCGTACAAGCTGAGTTTCTCAAGCTCCTTGTCGTCATAGTCCACGATTTGAGAGATGAACTCGTAAAAGCGAACGAAGGTGCCGAGGTCCTTCTTGAAGAGCTCAAGAGCGTCCTTTTCCGTTTTACATTCTTTGAGGGTGCGGTCGGTGTTTGCTATCAGAACTGCATCGCCACTTTTCTTTGCACGGTCAAACATCTCGGTGGCGGTCTTGTATGCCTCTGTGGCTAACTTGTATCGGGACGTCCAGCGCTCAACTGCCGGTTTGCAGATATTGGCAACAGCTGCATTGCTCAGGGATTTCTTGAGGAAAGCCTCGCAGAACCTCTCCACTTCCGCCCATGTGAAAATCCCAAAATTGCGGAGCTTCTCGGACAGGTCAAACACTAGATTGGGGTTTGAGACGTCGATCAACTCGGCAGTCTGATAGTATTCNTGAAACGCTGCCAATACATCCTCTGGNTCGTTGAAGAAATCGAGCACGTATGTTCCAGTGACTTCTTTGCCGGGATAAGTCCGGTTGAGCCTGGATAGGGTTTGAACGCATTCCACGCCAGCAAGCTTTTTATCGACGTACATCGCGCAGAGCTTGGGTTGATCAAAACCGGTCTGGAACTTGTTGGCCACGATCATCACCTGATAGTCATCGCTATCGAAGGCCTTGCGCATATCTCGGCCTTTGAGGCGTGGATTCATGTTCGCTTCTGTGAATTTCTCCCCAAGCAGGCCTTCTGCATTCGGGTCACTGGTCTCAAATTCGACTTCGCCCGAAAACGCCACCATCGCATGAACCTTATCATAGCCCTTTTCGGTGATGTATTTGTCAAACGATAGCTTGTAGCGGACGGCCTCCTTTCGGGAACTGGTGACCACCATAGCCTTCGCTTGCCCGCCTAAGAGGCCCATGATGTTGTCTCTGAAGTGCTCGACAATCACACGCACTTTCTGGGAAATATTGTAGTCATGGAGGCGCACCCATTGGTTCAGCCTTACCTTGGCTTTCTTGCTATCGACTTCGGCGTCGGCTTCCTGTGCTTTGAGCGCCAGATTGTAAGCCACCTTGTAGCTTGTGTAGTTGCGCAGCACATCAAGGATGAACTTTTCCTCAATCGCTTGCCGCATCGAATACACGTGGTAGGCGCGGGGGAGATTGGTCTTTGAGGGGGGCTCATCGGGGTTCGGGACGCGCCCGAAAAGCTCAAGCGTCTTGGTCTTAGGGGTCGCGGTAAAGGCAAAGTAACTCAGGTTCGTGGCCACGCGCTTTGCCGCAACGGCAGCGTCCAGAATGTCCTCTGAGCTCAGTTCGTCATTGTCCCCTCGCGCATCCATCATCAGCACTTTTTTCAAGTCGCTTGCAGTGGTCCCCGACTGTGAGGAATGCGCCTCATCAGCGATGATGGCATAGTTGCGTTCTTTCAGGCTGGTGCTGTTCTCAATCGCCTTGAGGACGTGCGGGAAGGTCTGAATGGTCACGATGATGATCGGCTGTGAATCCTCCAACGCAGTCGCCAGCTTCTCGGACTTGGACCCATCGCCTTCCTCGCGATTGATACGCCCTACAACCCCGTCCACATGCTCGAACTGGTAAATCGTTTCCTGCAGCTGATCATCCAGCACCATGCGGTCGGTGACGATGATAACGGAATCAAACACCTTCTTATCGCCGTCATAGAGCGATGACAGCTGGTGTGCGGTCCATGCGATGGAGTTGGACTTGCCTGACCCGGCGCTGTGCTGGATCAAATACTTGTTGCCCGGTCCTTCGAGCTTGCCCGCCTCAACCAGTTTCCCGACCACATCCCACTGATGATAGCGGGGAAAGATCATGGTTTCCTTCTTGACCTTCCGGCCTTCCCAATCTTCCTTTTCCTCGATCTGCAAATGCATGAACCGGGCCAGGATGTTCAGCAGCGCATCAGGCTGCAGCACCTCCTGCCACAGGTATCCGGTGGCATAGCTGTCCTCATCCTCGGGCACGTCATTGCCCGCACCGCCGTCTTTGGTGCCCTTGTTGAATGGCAGGAAAAAGGTGTCTGCACCGGCCAACCGCGTGGCCATATAGACCTCATACTGGCTGACCGCGAAATGCACCAAGGCACCACGCTTGAACGTCAGCAGGGGTTCGGGTTTCTTGGTCGCAGGGTCAATGGGCAGGCGGGTTCTTTTATACTGGTTGATCGCGTTCTGAATCGATTGCTTGAACTCTGATTTCAGCTCAAGTGTCACGACGGGCAGGCCGTTTACAAACAGCACCAGATCAATGCGCCACTTCTTGGCCTGTGTGCCGGTTTCCGCCAGATGGGCATCGGTGGCGTAGGGGCTATAGACCAGCTCTGGCACGATGCGCAGGCGGTTTTGTTTGTAGCGGGCCAGCGTTTCAGGGTTTAGATCATGTTCGGGCTTGAACTGGCACAGCTTGAACTTGGCATTTCGGTCTTTGATACCGTGGCGCAGCACCCCCAGCGTGCCAAAGGTGCGCAGTTGTTTGCCGGTGGCGTTGGGGTCGGCCTTGTCGAGCTGGCTTGCAACACGGGCGAGCAGCTTGGCCTCTGGGTCGCTAGGGTAGTTCTTGGCGTGCTTTTGCCATTCCGCGTCTTGGGTGTCTTTGACAAAGCCGATCAGGTCTTCGGAATAGATCGCCAGTTCGCGGTTATATCCGGCGGGGGTGCCAAGCTGCCAGCCGCTGGCGACCATCTGGTCTATCATCTCGTTCTGGAAAATCAATTCGCGGGTAACGCCGTGGGATACATTCACGCGAGGGCCTCCTCGGGGTGGTTCGTGTCTTGTCTGGATTGCTCGGAGGCCCCCTCGGGCGGTTGCCAGTCGCGCAGATCAACCTTGCCTGTGACAGCGGCAGAGATCAGCGCGGTGCGGCGTTCTTTGAGGAGGGTGATGGCGGATTGCGCCTTGGAGTTCGTTTGGTCAATTTTGGTAATTTTTGCCGATATGAGTGCGACAATTTCTTCCTGCTCATGCTTCGGTGGCAGCATCATCCAGAAGTTGCGTATATCTGATATATTGATATGCGGCGAGGTCGAGCCTGACACATCAACTAAGACCTGATTGATGATCGAATCTCCATTGAGCGACCACATAAAGAAACCTGCATCCAATTGCATATCGGTTCTGAACATCATCATTCGTTGACCTAAACATAACTTTGTATCAGCGGGCACCAAAGCCGCCATTCCGAACCGTTCGCCCTCACGAGAATAGAGAACGTCGTTTTCTTGGGGTTCTATCCGAACAATTCGTTCGCGATAGATTTCTTCGGAAACAAGTCTGGTGGTCTCCAATTTCAGAACTCCCCGCTCCACATCAGCGGTCCGAATTGCGGGGTACTTCAGGTCCCCATCATAGGTTGGAGTCGTGTGAAGGCAGTCTGAAATTTTGGAAACTTCGAATTTAACACGGGTTATTTCCCAATGCGCAGGCACATCGCCGAGCCAGTCGATGCCGGAGGGGCGCAAGGGGGCGTCTGGGTCTAGGCCCTTGGTCACCGCATGGCTGATCACCGCTTGGCGCTTTTCCTCTAGCAGGGCAATCAACTGCTGCTGCTTGGCAATCAACGCATCAATCTTGGCCGTCTCATAATCCAAAAACGCCGCGATTTTGGTTTGTTCAGGAAGGGGAGGGGCGGATAGATATGTTTCGGAAAGAGGACCCAAATTTAGAGCTCTAAATGTTGCACCGCCAACGCTGCTTTCCCATTGTTGAAAGGTGATTGGCGACCGCAGTACCCAAAAGATAAATTTGGGGGAGTTTTCCTCATTGATCGCAATGCGTGCAGTGCCCTGCGTTAAGTTAGCACCACTTAGCTTGTTCGGAACCAACATAACCTTGCCAAAACTCGGGCCAATTGAGCACACAAGATCACCGCCTGCGATTTTGCTTCGCTCGTAATCCACTGCGATTTGCAGCGATGTTCGCATTAGATTTGAGTAGTCCCTTATACCACTCTCGTCGGTCATATCTGCGGGCCTAATGTAAGGAATGCCGACCTCAAGATTTGGACCCGCTTGTACAATTCCATAGGTAATTTTGCGGGATTGCTCCACGGTTTGTTTGAGGCGTGTCGCCTCCCACCCGTCAGGAATATCTCCCAACCACTCAACACCCGACGGCCTATACGCCGGATAGGGCTGATACTTCGTCGCCCCCGCCATCACACATGCACCTCTTGCAGCAGTGCCATGATTTCGGCGCTGACCGCGTCCAGTTCTGCGTCAATCTCGGCCAGATCGCGGGGCGGGGTGTAGGTATAGAAATGCCGGTTGAACGGGATTTCATAGCCGACGATGCCAATCCCGCCGTCAATCGCATCGACCTTGCTGGCATCAATCCACGCATCCGGCACATGGGGCGCAACCTCGGTCAGAAAATACGCCTCGTTAACCGCATTCACGGGCTGCGACGGGTCTAGCGGCACGTTTTCATTGTCGCGCAGATCGCCGTCGGGTTTGTATTCCACCACCTGACCATTCACCGCGAACAGCCCGTAAAGCGGATTTGCAGCGGTGTTCTTATGCACCTTCTTGATGACCTTCGCGGCCTTGGAGTTTTTCCAACTGACAGCCGCCGTGATCTGTTTCTTGGCTGTGGCATCCAGCGCAACACCCGTCGCCTTCAACACCTTATCAAACCCGTTCATGTCATCATGCTGGTCGGTGCCAATCTTGGCCTGCAATGCCCGCGCCTTTTGCAAAATGGCTAATTGATCACGCCAGGTCTTCGGGTCCAGCACATCCTTGACCTGCTTCTCTTTCAGCTCGGGGAACTCGGCCTTGATATGGGTGCGAATGTCGATTTCATGCGCGTCCAGCACGCCATAGTCGGCCCCGTCCTCATCCCAGCCCGTGCCAAAGGTCTCGTAAATCCATTCGGTGATCGCGGTCAGGGGCTTGGGCGCAAACCGTAGGGGCGCAATGCGATCATCACTGAACTGATAGCTTTCGCGCAATGGCCGCTCAATCGTAAGGCGGCGATATCCGAATTCATGTGTATCAAAGATTTTCGAGGCAAAGGTTTTGGGTGCCTCGGCCTTGGGCGTGTCCGCCTGCCTGCCCCGATTGCTTTTGGCATCTGCGGGTTTGTCGAGCGCCTCAGCCTCCACAGCTTCAAACGCGCCAAAGCATCGGGTGATCGTGGCAATGTCGCCCGCATCCATCCATTTGCGTTTGGACCCCAGCGATTTGCGCATCTTGCTATAAAGGTCGGTGCCGTTGATCAGTTGCACCTTGCCCTTGCGAGCGGGGTCTTTCTTGTTCGTTAAAACCCAAACATAGGTGGAAATGCCGGTGTTATAGAACATGTCCGTAGGAAGGGCGACGATGGCCTCAAGCAGGTCGGATTCAAGAATATGACGGCGGATTTCGCTTTCCCCCGAGCCAGCACCGCCCGTGAACAGGGGGGAGCCGTTGAGGATGATGCCAATGCGCCCGCCGCCCTTGTCGGTGTCACGCAGCTTGGAGATCAGGTGCATGAGGAAGAGAAGGGACCCATCAGACACGCGCGGAAGGCCGGGGCCGAAACGCCCGCCAAAGCCCTTGAGCGCATGTTCGTCCTTGATGTCTTTTTCGATCTTCTTCCAATCCACACCAAAGGGCGGGTTGGACAGCATGTAGTTGAACCTGTCAGAGGCCAGTTGGTCCTGAGACAGTGTGTTGCCCAGTTTGATGTTGGTGACGTCTTGACCCTTGATCAGCATGTCAGCCTTGCAAATTGCATAGCTTTCGGGGTTCAGTTCCTGACCGAAGGCCCGCATGACAGCAGCTGGATTGAGTTGGAGGACATACTCCATGCCAGCGGATAGAAAGCCGCCAGTGCCCGCTGTGGGGTCATAAATGGTGCGGATGACGCCTTCTTGGGTCAGGCCTTGGTCATCCTCCATGAAGACCAAGGAGGTGGTCAGATCAACGATGTCACGCGGGGTGAAGTGTTCCCCAGCTGTTTCATTGGACCCTTCTGCAAATCGGCGAATAAGTTCTTCAAACACCAGCCCCATGTCATGATTTGAGACGACCTCGGGGCGNAGGTCAGCGCCTTTAACCTGNTGAACNGCTTTGTAGAGTAGGTTTGCATCACTCANCTGAGCGATGAATTCNCCAAACTTGAAGTGTTCAAAGATTTCACGGGCATCTTTTGAAAAACTCTGGATGTAGCTTTCAAGGTTATCCTTGATGCCGCTGGCACCGAGCGTGGACAGGTCCATCTGTGATGTGTTGTAAAACGACAGGTTTGAGGCGCGCAGCAGGAGCTTTTCTTTGGCTTCCTCAGGCAGANCCATTTTTTCAACCCGTGCAAGCTCGGTTAGCACGTNCCCTTTGTGGTCCTTCANTACGCATTCGAGACGGCGGAGGAGCGTAAACGGCAGGATGATGCGCCCATATTGGCTTTGCTTGAAGTCGCCGCGAAGGAGGTCGGCCAGCGACCATATNTAAGCCGCGAGATTGTTTGTTGATTGAGACACGTGCGCCGCCTGGAAATTAGGAATTCGTTGATTACTCAGAGCCTAAGTGGCCGCACAACCGTTGTACAGNTGATAGAAGTATGGCGCTTCAGCTGCACTTGGTCATATTTAGGGTTGTTAACTGCCCTGGTAGAATTTCTTGAATCCGACCTACAACGGCATTGATAACACCAGTACGGGTCATTCCACTGCAATAAATGGTGTTCAGATATTCAGACCGTCAGGTTTCCTGTTATATTCCTTAAATCCCATAATTATTGATGTCCCTCAAGGCCTGGAATGCAGATGGCCATTTAAGTTCGGATTAAGTGAGGACGTTTTCTTATTCGGTATTTCTGTGTCATCATAAATGCGGCTTTACATTTCATCATTTAAAAGGGTGGCGGGAATGCATGCTTCTAATGAAGGGGCGAAGCCCAACAACAGCAAGCTAAACTTAAATAGGGCGGTAAAGGGTGAGGTGTGATATCCTATTATTGTAAAGTGATTAGATTAGGGCGATATCCTGTTGTAGCTATAATATCTATAATAATAAGGGGTATAGGGAGGTGGCGGTTTTCCGTGCTTCTAATGAAGGGGCGAAGCCCAGAGTTGAGAAATCTTTATTATAATATATTTAGTAGACTCGAAAAGATAGGGCGGCGAAGGGTGAGGTAAGGAACTCGGAAAAAGAAAAAGTAAATAAGAAGTCATAGCTATAAATAGGTCGAGATGCCAGTCATTAATATGTATGCGTATATACCCCTAAAATCGGATTGTGGTGTTGTTTTAAGTTTATGACAAGGAAACCCTTTTGGATGTTATGTAAGCTATTCAGTATGGGTTTTTGGGGGCATGCTGAAACATCCATGTTTCATGCAGGTGAAACATGGCAATCTATATATTTTAATATATGTAGGAAGGGGTTTTACAATCCGTTACATATTGTAGAAATGACTGTCCCTACAACGCATCCTAATAAGGATACAAATGAGTTCGGATGCGATGGTAAAGAATATTTAGAACATGATCATCAGCTTGATAGATTACATCCCTAAAACGGCACTTCTCCAGCTGCCAATTGCCTTACTGGCGTAATATATCTAGTCTCTTCATCTAATAACGGGATATCGTGAAATTCCGGGAAGGGATCATTGTAAATATCTCCTTCATAAACTTTCTTAAGCCTTCTACGAATTGGCCTAAAAGTGAGGATATTCGTAGATGATGGAGTAACTGATGCTGACTTAGCTTTTGAGCTCTCAGCGGCCGTTTTTGCCTGTGTGACGGGCACTTCCACCATCTCCAGAGGACCGCCCTCAGCCTTCAGCTTCTTAAGACGGTCTCTTACCGTCGAGCGAGACATCGACATCTCTTTTGCTATCTCAGTTTGAGAAACTCCATCAAGATGGAGCTTCCAGATCTCGCTGTTCACCGCGTTCTTAGCTTCTCTTTTTTCACGAGCCCCTAGGTCTTCACGACGCTGACGCTCTTTTACAGCCTTCCTCTTTCGCTTCAGCTCTGGAGAAGCCAGGGTTACCAATCCAGCCCGCTTCATCTCTTCAGAAGTAATGCCAAGATCGTTAATAATCCTGCGCGTACTATATTGATATCTTGGATCCCGCTTGCGCCCATTATATATAATCAGCTCACCTTTTTCGGCCTTTTCAGCTCGTGTGAGAACCGAATAGATTGAGTTTTCGATATCTTTGACAGTCAGATCCGGGGCAATCATTTGTGCGATCTTGATCATCTTTTGCAAAAGAGATGAGCTTTGTGTCACATAGGATTTTGCAACGGCGATATGGAAGATGAAATTGTTGCGCTGACCCTCATCGATCTGTCCATCTGCAAAGCGCACTTTCACAAGTCTGATCAGCTCCTCAGCACGCATATTCATGATTACGGAAATCGGCAACCCGTTCAGTATAGTCTTGCCTTCAGAGGCTCTTTTCTTTCTGCGTGCTTCCTTTTTAGCCTTGAAATTTAAGACATTATTCTTGTTGCGCTGAGCCCGTTGCTCCGCCTTTAACCGATCTTTTTTTGCACGCTTGGCTAAATATTCTTCTCTTGTGTCTCCGAAAACCTGGTTCGCGAAATCTTCAAATTTGTAGCGATAGAAACCATTATCTTTCTGCCAAATTAACTTTACTAACGCGCCATTTTTTGAGTTGATTGTGCCGACGATCCGGAAAACGCGAGAGATATCTTTAGCATTTTCATCGATACCAAAGCTCTTTAACGCAGCACTGAGATGTCTTTGAATGGCTTTCCAGCGCTTTCTAATATCATTCCCATGCATCGTCAGCCTCTCCCTTTTAATGCACCAGAGAATCTGTAAACCACGGCCTGAGCTGATTACATGCGTCGGCTCTGGAAACCCTATTCTTTCAAGCTGCTGCATCGCTTCCTCAGCAACTTGCTCAGCGGACTTGTGGGCATGCTCAGGCTCATTATAATAATCAATATCGATGTAGAACGCATTCAAATTATCAGCAAACCGCTCTTGACGTCCAAATAGAAAGGTATTCTGAGTAATATAGATATCTTGCTCATTGTTATTATGAGAGATCTCTTGAGTTCTCTGTATCAGATCCCCGAATGAAACCGTTTCCTGAATCCATTTTCCATTCTTGTTTATGTGACAAATGGAAACCTTAGATTTGATGTTGGAGCCATCAAATAGGTGCAGTTTAATCAGATAATCCTCTAAAGGAGAGAGAAATCCGGTTTCTGGCTTTGCTAATTCGCAGGATTTAGGTGAAAACATCGTAAATACCTTGCGAATTCGCAAAGCATTTACCCGAAAGAAGGTTGAAAAATGTGAAAAAACTCAATATATTCATCTTATACAATACGCTTTGTCTAACTGGGATGTTGAAGCATCCGGTTGAAATTTAAAGGGGTCGGATTTATTTCCGACCTCTTTTGTTATATATATGATTTCTTTTTGTAGGGAGAAATGCGCACACAGCATCTTTTTAATAGAGATACTGCTTTCATTTGCATTGTGTGTACTCGCATCAAACATTAAAAACTCATTTACTTTCTAATGAGCTGAAGAGATGCATGCGGTTCTTGATTGCGTTCCTATTGATTTTAGTTATCAGTCGTATTATTTAGAACTCATCAAGGTGATTAGGGTCGGGGAGCTTGCATCTCTTCGGCCCTTTTATTTTATTTGGGGTAAATAATATAATAACGCAAACCTTTATTCTAATAATTTCTAAGCTAATTTATAAAAGTATAGTATATTTAATAAGTTTTAAACACAAAGGGTCAGCATAGTTTACTGATGTGCCCTGTAGTCCGGCTGATCCGGCAGAGCTAGGGCTCATAAACCGCTGTGCGATTTAAAGGGCAATGTCTATACGCTGCCTTGTTCTAATGGAGAGTGGACATTTGGGAGTACCTAAATGTCCACTTTCATAAAAACTCCGAATAAAGCTAATCAATGGGACATTTGGGTGCAAATTTTAATTTTGTCTTAATGTGAATTTTATATATAGAATCATAAGTCGCATAATGAGGGGAGGTATCAGGAATGGGGCAGAAAATTGGATACAGAAGAGTTTCAACAATTGATCAGAACCTAGATCGGCAAGAGTTAGGGGCCGTGGATCGGATGTTCGAGGAAAAGCTATCCGGGGGCACACGTCTAAGACCAGCTCTCAATGAGATGATCCTTTATGCTCGCGATGGCGATGAAGTGGTAGTCTACTCAATCGACCGACTGGCTCGTAACCTTGATGATATGAAAAACATCATCAACGAGCTCAACGAGAAAAAGGTAACAGTCACATTCTTGAAAGAGGGCCTGACGTTCCCACCAGACGACAGCAACCCCCAGTCCAAGCTACAGCTGCATTTGATGGGGGCCTTTGCTGAGTTCGAGCGCGAGATCATCCGGCAACGCCAAATGGAAGGTATAGCCAAGGCAAAAGAAAAAGGGGTTTATAAAGGCAGGCAAGTCGAAAAGGATCATGACAGCATTGCTGAGATGCTAGAGACAACCGACATGAAAATCTCCGAAATCGCAAAAGCTAATAACTGTAATCGAAAGACCGTTGATCGCGTCCTGAAGTCACGATTCAATATGCCCAGGGCCCAACTCCGGTTGCGATTTATTGAAGGATGGAAGCAAACTAACAATTGTCGTAATATTAATTGCGACGGCGTTCTCATGCATTAAATAGATCTGATCTATTGGTTTTACTTGCTTCCCATGAACTCCAAGTTTAGTTGGTGGTTAATAGAAACGAAAAAGGACATGATTATGAATAAGTCAGAGATGCTAAAGCTTTCTTATGCGGAACTTCAACGCATGAAAATTGAACTTGAAGAAGTAATTTCCCAAAAGCATCTGGAAGAACGCGAGAAAGTCCGGGAGGAGCTTGAAACGCGTGCTCGGGAGCTCGGCTTCGATGCAAGTGACTTGTTCTCGGGCCAAAGGCCGAAAGCGAAGGCTAAAGCTAAGTATGCTCACCCCGAGAACGCTACCAAGACCTGGTCGGGTAAGGGGAGACAGCCTTTTTGGATCAAAGAGCATCTAAACGGCGGCGGAAAGCTTGAAGACCTAGAGCTGTGATGGAAGTTGTGAGCCGATTGGAGCAGCCATTCGGCTCACAGAATGATGTTGAATACAGCCATCGGAGTATGTCGCACTGGCGCCTGAAGTGTGGCCAGGCTGTCATTTCAAGCGAGTTTCCGTGGCCCACACCTGTCACCGAGGGGAGACCCTTGCCATAAAATTATAGTCTGAATGGGATGGTTTTAGCGCTCGCGTGATTCAAGCCCCGGTTCAACCTCGTCCCAGTATTTATTTACGGGCAGGCTATTAGCTCGCTTCTCAATGTCCTCGAAGCGGACCGGCATGAAGTCCCAGACATCAACACCAACGTTGATACTGTTCCTGCTACCTTTCCAGTTATTATGAACATGGCCGAAAAGATTGAGGGCTCCTCTGCGTGAGTGATTCCATGTCAATAACGGATAATGACATAGCGTATTCCTCCGGTTTTTCGGGCCATCCTGGACTTCAATCAATGCGTTAACGCTGTCCCAAGGCAAATTGAGCACACTTTCACCATCATGGTTGCCCATGACGAAATGCTTCGATTTCCCCGGCAGCTGGTCAAAAACTGTCATCAACCATGTTGGATTGAGTACTTTACCTGGATCCACGAAATCTCCCAGGATCCATAGTTCATCTTCGGGTCCGACACATGACCAAAGATTTCTGATGATCGTGTTATCCATACCCTCGGTGTTACTGAAGGGCCTGTTGCAAAACGTCATGATGTTCTCATGCCCGAAATGCGTATCAGCCGTATACCATTTTACCATAGTCGTTCTCCTTGGAATAATAGGCGAGCGATCAAGATATGGCTATGATGGAAATACAAAGCAGGCACATCGAAGTCGCCCGCATAGATGCGAGCTCTAACCGGTAGGTGAGGTTATGATGCGCGTATGTGTCATGCGACGAGGACTAGCCGATGCAAGGAGGCCTTGGCAAGAGCCTTGGAGCATGGAATTCTCCGATATGACTGGGAGGAGGTCGGAGATGAAAAGGAAGCAGGACGAAGCGGAGGGGCTATGCCTCTGACCAGTCAAGTGGGGCTGCTCACAGTGGCAATTGCATCACCGATGCTCCTTCCTCGGTCTTTTCAAGAGGCTCTTGTGCCGAAAATGAAAAATGACTGTACCAGCCACTGTCACGGCGAGTGCAGCAAGGGGCACGAGGAACTCGAACCATGTCACGGCGATGTGCTCCCATAAGTTAGGTGAAGACGCGACCAAGCATACTAGGGACGAAAGCAGAAAGCGATGACCTGAAATCTCGTGCGACAGAAAGGCCGTCTAGTAACTGCGTAAATATAATCAAAAAATATTAGTTAATGCACTGCTCTCTTTGGGGGGGGCGAAGCTGCTAGCAATGAAGTTGGAAAATTCAAAAGTAATATTTATATCAAAAGGGTTGTTTGCCACACCCTGGTCAACCGTAATTCCTTGAAAGAAATTTCCATACGTTTCTACTCCATCACCATTTGAGCTCTTGAGGTGAATATGAATTACCGCTGCCGTGATTCGTTTCATGATATCTCGCACTCGATTCACGTTTAGCTCGCTCCGATCTATGTCTACAGGTTCGAAAAGGTCTGGTGCTGTGAGTTGCATCACTTTTTGAGCTGCATTCATTTTCGCGCTCTTGATCGCCAAGCAGGCCAAAATACGAAATAGAATTTGCTTCTCCAAATCTGAAGATAGATAGAGAAGGTCAATTTGCACGGAGAAATCTATATTACAAATAGATATAACGCCTTCTGCGCTGCATTCTTTGCTCGAAAGTACGTATCTGGGAAAAGCTTCAAGTAGGCCACTGGAGATGTCCTGTTCCGGACCAAGCAAAACCCTGATGGGTAATGTAGTGTTCGCCAATTGCAGCTTCATTCTAGTACCTCCGTCGAAAGTTTCGATAAGATAAGAAGTCATTGACCGAAATTCAATTCGATTGCAATCTTCAATTAAGGCGCGTGAGCAATTCCATTAACGCTCTCAATTATCTGAATGGGCTTCTTGAGTTTGTCAGTGGGTGATGTTGAGTATCTGAGAGGGACCATGCCGCGCCATCGATCATGATCTGGCCTTCGGGTTCGCAGTCATCAAGATCGCCACGAGTACTCTCATCTTTTCGACGATTGAAAAGTTTCTATTACCGTGAGCATGGCATGAGAAATGCGTCGTTTTGCACGTGTGGGGGTATTAATGCCGCTATATATTAATGCAGCCAAGCAATTCCTGAGGTGGTAAAGGGAATCCAATTATTACCAAAAGATTAACCCCATAAGTATCGCTATTATATAAGTCTTGATTTTGCAGAATCAATATTCTATCTAATTATTATAACAAGGACAAAAAGGATATTGTTATGAAAATAAAGATTACAAAAGAAAACGAATGTAAAGTCGAGGAAGCACTTGAGAAAGCGGTAGGCAAAGCTAGAGCGCACACTCATTCAGTTGTAGAAATTTTTGATACAGCGGAATACGCTGAGAAAGAGCTCGAAAAGCTGGGAGTTCCAAAAAAAATGAGATCTGGCGTTATTGTTTTTGATCAAGGCGGTGGACCCGGAAAGGCTTATGCGAGAAAAAGTTATTTTGTTAATGCAAGCAACATAACGCTAACTCGTGGATCAAAAGACTGGTTTCTAACTGATGTAGAAAAGGTTCAAGTAAGCGCTGATGGAGCTGCACAGTATGCTTTATATGTTGATCAAGACGTGGTCAATCACGGCCTCTCCAATAAAAACATTGTCGTTAGAAAAGCAGCTTAAAAACTGCCCCCTGCCATCTACTCCATTACACGGCAGGGGGCGTTATCTTGCATAGAAGGAGGTATTAATGAAAAGATTCGTTGCAAATAATATGAAAGAGATCGGACGATCGCTACCGGCCATCATGCGCAATGTCGATATTTTAGTGAGTGAGTTCGGATACGAAGGCGTGTTTATCGACGATGTTTACTTAGATAAAGGATTTACCAAGACGCTCCATCAGCTGAAATCGCTCGGGTTAGAGGGTTTTGAAATTGGAAGAAATAATAAGACACCTACGCGTTTTACTATCAAAAAATTACTGAAAGCGGGTTTCACAAGGTCTGATATCATAGCGGCCTGGGAGATCGGGCAGGCAACATACTATGCTCAAATCAGAATCCATGACTCTTGAAATAATCGCGGCCACAATCAAAAAGAAAACCCCCGATCATAGTCGTCATATTGGGTTAACTCATCATTCCAGCGAACGGCATTTGACGCACCATCATATTTAACATATAGGCTCTTCAAGTTGCCTGACCTGATTTCAGGTTCGGTATATTTCCTATTCTCTCCCGATGAATCGTAGTTATAATAACTAATTGTCGACATTGGTTGCATGATTGGTGGGAACCACAACTCCGAAAGTTTATTTTAAGGCTTCTTTTCTTCTCAAGAGTTATAGACGGCGGCCAAGGTGTCCAAGGCAACCTGTTTTGAGAGGGGGAAATTGGCAGCTGATATACGGGAGTATCCGGAACTCTAAGTATGGCCGTCTGCCCATGTGACTTTGTCGAGTCATTTGTAGAGCCGTTGGCCGAGCGCCAAGGATGGGGCGGTGGGGCTGACCTCTGCGCAACTTGCGAAGTTGTGGGAAGAGGCCAGTTCATTCTCCTTCTTGTATCATTCATAGACTCGAACACTTCAAAAGTGAGCGTGATTAGTGGGAGGTTTCTATGAAACGTATAACAAAAGAAAAAATAGATTTTTTGAAATTTATCAATTCTGACGAAGGGTTGCGTCATTTTTCAAGTAGCTTTTTTAGTGGATTGATGCAGACAGAAATTGCTCAATTGGTTTGTCATGACGATGGAAGAGAGGTCGAAATTCAGCGAGTGCTGATGGTCGATCACGTCGATGAAGCGGCCGTAGTCATTGGCATTCTAAAAGCAGAAGGCGAGCGGTTCAAAATACAAATGTCATATCCGATTCCTCATGACGTCAACCAGCATGCATTGCTATTCGCTGTTGAAGACATGTCGCCAGAGTTGAGTGAGTATCCTGCTCCAAGATGATTTTCATACTATTAATGACCCTACGTACCGCACGCACAGGTAAAGCGGTTATCCCTTTTTTGCCGGTGCTTTTCTTAGGGTCCCGACGGCACGCCGGTCGGGATCGGCGCAGAGGGCGTCGGTGAGGCGTTGAATTTCTTCGAAGGAGAGGAAGCGCTCGCGTGCGGTTTCCGGACGCTTGCGAAAGCAGGTGGCGGGATTGTTCGTGCGCATTTTCCACGTCACCGCTAGGCTGAACATCTTGCGCAGCACCTCGCCGACACGGTGAGGCCCGGCAACGGAACGTAGTGATAGGACGGCCAGTTACACGTAGCTGGCGGGGCGGGGGGTAGATTCAGTGAAGGTGATCCT
>JGI24724J26744_10001117_pt1 | contig 18642 bp, 17 predicted proteins | sample Cruoilmetagenom7_FD_26744 | JGI IMG/M metagenome (IMG submission 26744) | reverse complement strand
CCGACTGGCGGCGTATCGGCCTATACAATGGACGTGGATCGCATCGTTTTTGAGTTGGATATGCCGATGATGATCGTTCGCGAGCTGAGTTTACCGCCGACCGGGTCCGAAAGGCGTTATCGCCTGATACTGGACCTGTCGCGGGTCTCCGAAGCGCGGTTTGATCAGGCCGTGATCCGTGATCGCCGACGGCTCGCGAGTTTCGTTTCGCAGCCAGATCAACAGGATGGGGCGTCGGATACTTCAGTCATTTCGGTCGCCGCAGCACCGTCACGAAAGCCCTGGGGGCTTGGTGCCCTTATGAGCGCGCCCGCACCGATAAAGCATGTGGTTGTTATCGACGCTGGCCATGGCGGTCGCGACCCCGGCGCGCTTGCCGTAACGGGTGGCAAAGAGAGTGATGTTGTCTTGAAGACCGCACTCGCCTTGAAAGCGGAACTGAGCAGTGATCCGCGGTATGAGGTGAGGCTAACCCGCGAGAGCGATGTCTATGTAGAGCATGAAGATCGCGTTTCACGCGCTCGCGACTGGGGCGCCGATTTGTTCATATCTTTGCATGCGGATGCCGCCGCCACGCCGTCGATCTCCGGTGCGTCGGTTTACACGATCTCGTCACGCGGTGAGAGCCGCATTGAGGGGGCTTCAAACAAGTATGGTTGGGAGTTGCCGATTGAAGACGGCACCCCCGATGAGGTGTCTGGCATTCTGGAAGACTTGATCATGCGCGAGACGAAGTCGAATTCGACAATTTTCGCAGAATTACTTGTGCCCGAACTGGCGCAGGCCGGCCCACTTTTGCGAAACACGCACCGGCAGAAAAACCTGTTCGTTCTGCTCGCGCCAGATGTGCCTGCAGTCCTGGTGGAAATCGGGTTTTTGACCAATCGCAGCGACGCCAAACGATTGAAGTCGAGGCGAGGGCGGAAAAAATCAGCGCAGGCGGTGAAGCGCGCGATTGATGCATATTTCGACCGACAGGATTTATTGCTCGCTTCAAACTGACCGGCTTGGCTTTCGCTTGTCGAATAAGCGCCTTAGTCTTGCCGCGTTGGCATGTGATTCACCGATGAGAACATGAATTTGAAGAGAGGCCCCGTTGATGTGGCAAGCAATTAGGCAACGCGTCTTCACTTGGAAGTTCCTGCTATGGACGGTGATTGTTGGGGTGGTTGTGGCCGTTCTTGCGGTCATTTCCTTCGCGCTTTGGATGGCGGCTCTCGGGCGCACCGTGCCGTCGGTTCAAAAGCTGGCGGAATATAATCCTCCGGTGACCTCGCGTGTGCACGCTGGCGATGGAACACTGATCTACGAATTCGCTGATGAACACAGGGTTTTCGTGCCATATGAGGCCATCCCAGAACATGTCGTGCAGGCCTTTGTCTCGGCAGAGGATAAAAAGTTCTTTTCGCATGGNGGCATCGACTATGTCGGCATGCTGCGTGGTGTCATCAACACNGTGAAGAATAAGCTTAGTGGGCGCGGTGGCATGCAGGGCGGATCAACGATCACTCAGCAAGTCGCAAAGAATATGCTGCTGACCCGCGATCAAAACGTCGTGCGGAAAGCCAAAGAGGCGATTGTTGCGCGCCGGATGGAGCAGGCCTTTTCGAAAGAGCACATTATTGAGCTGTATCTGAATGAGATTTATCTTGGTGGACGATCTTATGGTGTTGGGTCAGCTGCGTTAAATTATTTCAACAANTCGCTGCCGGAGCTTGATCTCGCGGANGCTGCGGTTCTTGCTTCACTGCCGAAATTTCCCGGCCGGTCGAACCCATACAACAATCCAGAACGNGTCGTGCAGCGCCGTAATTATGTGCTGAACCGCATGGTCGATGACGGGTATATNTCCCGCGAAGAGGCCGATGAGGCGATCGCCAAACCACTGACAACCACAAAACGCCTGCTCGGCCCGGAATATGCGGCCGCGACCTACTTTGTGCAGGAATTGCGCAANCAACTGATCGAGCAGTATGGTGAGGAGGAGTTGGAGCAAGGGGGGATGTCGATCCGCACGACGATCGACACCAAATTGCAACTCGCCGCGCAGGAGGCCCTGCAAATCGGTCTGGAAACTTATGACCGACGCTATGACTATCGCGGNCCGGTCAAAACNCTTGATCCGAACGCNNCCGATGTCATGGAGCAGTTGAATGCGATACGCCTGCCCGGCGGATATGGCAGCTGGGAGCGCGCAATGGTCACTAGCCTCGGTCAAAACGGGGCGAAACTGACCCTTGCCGATGGTGCGACGACGTCGATTCCGATTGAGGATATTGAATGGGCAAACACTTACACACGCGAGAATGGCCGCTCGGGCCTGGTCGCTGGGGACGTTATCTTGTCGAGGGTCACCCGGATCGCGCTGAGCGCGGAAGAAAGCCCCGCAGCCATTGAGGGTGATCCCGCCGCAGATGATGCGACGGTGGTTCCCGCTGAACCAATCATGGTGCCAACAGGAACATCTGAGCTAAAGCAGGTTCCTGAACTGGACGGTGCTTTGGTGGCGCTCGACCCACACACGGGCAGGGTGCTGGCCATGATGGGCGGATACTCATTCTATAAAAGCCCATTCAATCGCGTCACACAGGCGAAACGCCAACCAGGATCNTCGTTCAAGCCNTTTGTATATGGCGCGGCANTGGAGCGTGGATACACACCGGCCACCCGCATTTTGGACTCAGCTTTCGTCTATTATGATGAGCATACGGGCGATGTCTGGAAACCGGAAAACTATGTTGAGGGCCGCAGTTATGGCGAGGTCACCATGCGGGTTGCGCTAGAGAAGTCGCACAACCAGGTAACCGCCCGTGTAGCGACAGATATTGGCATGGAGGCTGTATCGGAGTTTGCCGAACGGTTTGGCATCTATGATCGACTTCCGCCATATCCAGCTATGTCGCTTGGCTCTGGTGAAACGACACCTTGGCGTATGGCCAAGGCCTATGCGGCGCTTGTGAATGGCGGCAAGGAAGTCACGACAACCTTGCTCGACCGGGTGCAAGACCGGCANGGNAAAACGCTGTACCANCATGATGCGCGGGAATGTATTGGCTGTACCGCCGAGGTTTGGGATGGTGCAGGCCCACCGATNTTGCCTGACACTCGCGAGCAGCTTGTAGACCCGATTATCGCCTATCAGCTTGTCCACATGTTGGAGGGCGTGGTTGAGCGCGGCACAGGCCGCCGGGCACGCCGGGTTGGCAAGCCATTGGCCGGAAAGACCGGGACAACAAACGACTATAATGATGCGCTATTTTACGGTTTTTCACCTGACTTAGTCGTCGGAATATGGATGGGCTTTGATGAGCCGAAGCCATTGGGCGACAATGAGGGCGGGGGATCGGTCGCAGGCGTCGTTTTCACCGAGTTTATGCAGCGGGCGCTGGAGGATAAACCAGCCATTCCGTTCCGTATTCCGCCGGGCGTTCGGCTAGTGTCGATTGATGCGCAAACCGGTGAACTACCGACATTTGGTGGCGGTGAGGTGATTTTGGAAGCCTTCCGGCCAGGCACCGAACCAGGAATGAACTTCACCGAGGAAACCGGCTTCGTGCTTTCTGGAACCGGAAGCTCAATTTTTGGCACGCCAGATGCGCCACCAGCGCTAGACCCCGAGACGGGCGAACTCGTCGTTGAGGAAGAAAATCAAAGCGATATTGATGACGGGATTTATTGACGAGGCTGTCAAAGCCCGCCATCTCCTGCCCACCTATTGGTATCGACTAAGAAAGACCCTCAATGTCCGCTGAAATTCTGGCTATGGCCGAACAAATAAAGCAGTCGACCGAACTGCTGAGGAGGCGTCTTTGACTGGGATGTCGCTGAAAAACGCTTAGATGAGTTGAACGCCTTGTCGGAACGCCCCGATTTTTGGGACGATCCCGAGGCCGCCCGGAAATTCATGGCTGAACGTCAGAAAATCGAAACGGGCATTCAAGTCATAAGGACTTTAGAACAGGATGCAGCCGATAGTCTCGAGCTGGTTGAACTGGCTGAAGGCGACGAGGGCATGCTGGCGGACGTCACTGAATCTCTCACCAAGGCACTTGCGATCGCCGAGCGCGCCGAGTTGGAAGCGCTCCTATCGGGTGAAGCGGACGGGAATGACTGTTATATCAACATCAATGCAGGGGCAGGCGGCACCGAGAGTCAGGACTGGGCTGCGATGCTGCGCCGAATGTATGTCCGCTGGGCTGATAAGAGCGGCTACAAGGTCGAAGAAGTCGAAAGCCATGACGGCGAAGAGGCAGGTATAAAGTCGGCAACTTTGCTGATCAAAGGTGAAAACGCCTATGGCTGGCTGAAATCCGAGCAGGGCGTTCACCGCCTGGTTCGAATTTCTCCTTATGATAGCGCTGCACGCCGCCACACCTCATTTTCATCGGTTGCGGTGTCACCGGTNATTGACGATTCAATCGAGGTTGANATCAACCCTTCTGACGTTCGAACAGATACTTATCGNGCGTCGGGNAAGGGCGGGCAGCATGTCAACAAAACGGACTCGGCTGTGCGGCTGACGCATGAGCCGACNGGGATNGCGGTTGCGTGCCAATCTGGGCGGTCACAGCACCAGAACAAGGCGACGGCTTGGGAGATGCTGCGCTCCCGCCTTTACATGATCGAGCTAGAGCGGCGACAGCAGGCGGTCAAAGACAGCCATGAAGCAAAAACGGATATTGGCTGGGGGCATCAGATCAGGTCTTACGTGCTACAACCCTATCAGCTGGTCAAAGACCTTCGCACCAATCACGAATCGTCGGACCCCAGCTCCGTTCTGGATGGCGATCTAACGCCATTCTTGAGTGCTTCCTTGTCGCACGCACTTGGGGAAAACCCAGAATAGANGTCGAAAACCAAGCACAAAAAAAGCCGAACACTCAGTGCTCGGCTTTCTTTTTATTGTNGCGNAAAACTAGGCGTTGCCGGGGTACCCATTTGCGCGGGCCGCTGGCATGGCGGTTCCCGCAGCTGGGGCAGCTTGGTTCGTTGTTGGTGCGGCACTTGGCGCCGGCGTAGGNGCANCCGCGGCCTTTGGTGCCGTCTCGCGTAGCGGGTTTTCCTCGCGCTTCACCTTGCCTTCGAAGACNGCGTCNGGTTGGATCACGAGTGCCGAGTGAATAATGTCACCCTCAACTGAGCCACCGGTTTCCAGTTCGACTTTTCTGGCGCGNATCGAACCTTTGACGTTCCCTTTGATCCGCAGTGTTTCGGCTTTGATTTCACCTACAATCTGACCTGTAGATCCGATCGTTACATCACCAGCNGAAATGTCGCCTTCGATCTTGCCGTCAATCTGCAGAGCCCCTTCGGATTTGATCGATCCGACGATGTGCATGTCTGAACAAATGATTGAAGCGCCAACGCGAGAGGCGGGTTTTGACGAGGCGCCTCGCACTGCGTCTTGCGCAGGTGAGAAACCCGGGGTGTCGGTCTTAGTTTTGGTAAACATGCTTTCCTGCCTTGATGAACTCTACTGGATTATATGGTTTGCCATTGAACAGCACTTCATAGTGAAGATGCGGCCCTGTGCTTCGTCCTGAAGACCCCATCAGACCAATCTTGTCGCCTAAAGCAACGGCCTGTCCCCGCTTCGCAATAACTCTGTTCAAATGCCCGTAACGAGAGACGAAGCCCTGTCCGTGGTCAATTTCAACAACTCTACCATACCCTGATTTTGTCCCCGCGTATATGACCTTGCCGGGACCGGCCGCAATAATAGGGGCATTCCACCCCGCGCCCATGTCAATTCCGCCGTGCCAACCGGGCCGCTTTCGGATCGGATCTGTTCGCATGCCGAAGTTTGATGTCACCCGTGAAGGAATGCCAATCGGCGTTGCCAGAGGCAGCTTCTCGACCATATTCTCAAAATAGCGAGCTTCTTCCATTCGTGCCGCGACTTGCGTAACACGAATAGCGAATTCGGCCTCCTCAGGCGTGTTAAACTCACCGGAAACCAGGCTCGCAAATGTAATTTCTGGGCCGCCCATATTCTCGCCGCTTGTGATACGGCTCGCCCCCACTTTTGTCAGGCGCAGTACGCCGCGGGCAGCTTCCGCCCGTTCAACAGCCATGTCTTCGATTTGATCTAGAAAGGCTTGCTGCTCAGCACGGATTTGGCTGACTTGCCCGCTCAGGCCGACCTGGGGAAGGGCGCTAGCCGTCTGTGTCAGGCGCTGGGATTGGCGGGCATCCGCTTCGTCAATTGACGCGGTCACCAATAGTGAGGCGGAATCGCCGCGAATAGCCGATACTTCAAGCGCGCCGCCAGTCTTTAGCGCCTCAAGCATTGTGGAGAGCGTGTTATGGCGTCGTTCGAAATCGAGCGTGGCATCCTGGAAGGCTTCAGTCCGTTGGGCCAATTGGGAGCTGGAGAGTGCATCACGTGCGCGCAACTCTTGCACCCAACGTTCAAGCTTGTGAACTTCGCTATCTGACGCCAAGCCTTTTGGCGCGCCAGAACTCAACATAAAAGACCCGGTCGCGAAGATCGACCAACCGACAATCGCTGCTGCGGCAACCGCGAGCATGATTTGTTGGAGGGAAGATATTGTGAAATACCGGACAGTCCCACCGCTACGGTGGTAAATTTGCCTTTCAGGAAAGGCACTTCGCACAAAGTCAGAGACTTTTAACGTTGCTTTCATTCTACGCACCTATCCGCAGGTAGAGGCAAGTGGCTGGGGATGACCACTCGATTCTGATTGGTGAAGCTTTACAGTAACCTCATTGTGAGCTCGCCGAAAAGCCCCTTTGTGATGATTTGTAAGTAGGAATCGCACAACAAGGGTAAAGTTCACCTTAAAGAATGGTTATTTGTCCAAGATTTAATTTAAGGCCGCACGGGTTGCGTCCAGAACCGCCTCGGCATGAGCCTTAACGCGGACCTTCCGCCAAACCTCGGCAATCGTGCCATCCTGTAATGTTAGAAACGTAGAGCGCTCGATGCCCATATAGGTGCGCCCATAGTTTTTCTTCTCGACCCAAACTCCAAACCCTTCGCAGGCCGCGCCATCGGGGTCAGACGCGAGCGTCACCGTTAGATCATGTTTTGCCACGAAATTGGCGTGTGATTTAAGGCTGTCTTTTGAGACACCGACAATATCGACCCCGAGTTTGCCAAACTCCTCTGCAAGGCCGGAAAAAGCCACCGCTTCGGTTGTGCAACCGGGGGTGTTGTCCTTCGGATAAAAGAAGACAACCCGCCCCTTGCCCTTTGGTGCAGCCAGGTCCACCGTCTGTTCATCAGTGGCTGGTAAGGTAATACTGGGTGCAGTGTCGCCTTTTTCTGGTCGGCTTGTCATGGCATATTCCTGTGTGTCTGGCGGGGTGACTCGGTTTGATACGCCTTTTCGGCGGCATTGTTGAGTAAATGGAGTAATTCTTTTGGTTCGCCAGACCACTAAAGTCATCTTCTTTGAAGTTCTAGGCTCAATATTGTTGCTGGTGACGGCGGCTGCGGCTGTGCTGGCTTTCATGTTGGCGAACGGGCCCGTTGAACTTGGCCTATTTCGAGATGAGGTTGAACGCGCGCTGACGCGGTCGAGAGACGGGCGTCCGGTGAAGGTTGAGATGGTCACCTTGCAATGGTCACCGTCTGAGCGGCGGTTATTTATCGTCGCTGATAATCTGTCACTTATGGATGATGATAACGTTGAAGCGGGGCATGCCGAACGCGCAGAGATTGTTTTGGATGCCGGGGCAATATTTCTTGGCAGGGCGGAATTGCTACGTGTGCATTTGCAAGATGGGTGGGTAAATCTCAGCAATATAGCGCCAAACACATGGGCCCTGGCGGGTGACCCATTACCGGAAATTCCCACGGGTGTATTACCGCAAACCCCACAAGAATGGCTGGAGCGTACGAATTCTGTGCTGACGAGTATTCTGGGCGGCCTCAATGGGATGCAGGAATCACTGCACCTTGAAGCGCTCAGCTTTGAAGACATGGATGTGCGTTACGTCGCGCTTGATGGAACCGAATTTGGCCGATTCGAAAACGCTATTGGCGGCCTCGAAAAATCACTGACCGATATCGGTTTCACGGTCAGTGGTGAGGGAAGCGGTTTGGGGCTTCCCGGCCAAGTCTCAATNACCATGGATACGTTGGACGGATATAGCGGGTTGCAGGCCGATCTCTCGGTAAACTCTTGGCCGGTTACCGATCTTGCCCGGCGGTTCAATGTTTCTGGATTTCAGGACGGTGGGTTTCGGGCAAACATTGTCGTTGGAGCGACCCTTACCACGGCGAAGGGGCTCGAGCAGGTCGATCTGAAGCTTGCTCGTGAGGCCGGGTCTCTCAGTTTTCCAATAGGCGATGAGGTTCTGCACAATTTGGACTTTGACCTAAGCTACCTGATTGAAGAAGATCAGGTCGTAATAAGCCACCTCGCGGTGATTACGAATAGGCTGGAGACGGCATTGACGGGCCGAGTTTCGAATGTCCTGTCGGAAACCGCTGAGAGTCGGCTGGAAGTTTCTGCCGACCGGGTCGTCCTAGATATTACCGAAGTCTTCTCTAAGGTTTGGGACGTCGATGGCTTTGAGTTTAGCGGTGCATTCTCCGATGATTTCCGGTCGATTTCTGTTGACCGTGTCAGCACGCAAATCGCGGGCGGTGAGGTGCAGGCATCGGGGGTATTTCAGTGGGATGTTGAGCATGAAGATGGCGAACTGCCNATAAGTGTCGACTTGGCGGCGGAAATTGTCGGCGANGTCAGCACAGATACAGTATTGCTCTACTGGCCCGAGCGACTGGGTAACGGTGCACGGNGTTACGTCGAAAGCCGGGTCCTTGATGGACTGGTGACCGGNGCAAATGCTGTGATCAGTATAAAGCCCGACAGCCTCGCCGAAGGATATATGCGCGGCGACGATATATCGGTGAACTTTAGCTACAAAGACGCAGCCGTGAAGTTTTTGGAGGATGTTCCTCCTGTTACCGAGGCCATTGGAACGGGCCGGCTGACTGGAAACAGTTTTTCAATCAATGCGGTCGAGGCCGTCTATGAAGATTGGGACGTTGCACGCGTCGAGGTGGACTTCCCGAAGCTCAATCCGAAAGGTGAACTGTTTACAGTAAAAGTTGATGCAAGCGGCCCGGCGCTGACAATCATGGAGAGTTTGTCAGAGTCGCAGTTGAAACTTGAAGAAGCCACAGGGTTTGACCCGCAGCGCGTGTCTGGGGACGCGGTCGCGACCTTTGAGATGTCACGGCCAGCTCTAAGCAATGTTGGTTTCGCCGACACGCCGATCAAAGTGCAGAGCACGATTACCAATGCCGGGCTTGAGGATGCGATCGGGGATTTTGACCTGACCGAGGGAACCGTGCAGGTCGATGTGACCAATGACCGGGTGATTATCACCGGACATGGCGAATTGAGTGAGGCCCCTATCCAGTTTACCTTGGCGCGATGCGTTAGCGGTCGACGACACCCCCGCAGACCTGTCGGCGACAGCAATCCTGACACCGGATGTTCTCAACTATTTTGGTCTGGTTGGACGGGCCTACCTGACCGGTGAGATCCCGGTGGAAATGCAAGGCCAAGTGGGGTCTAGCGGTTTAGGACTTGCCTCGTTCGCGTTCGATCTACGGGAAGCCAGGGTCGATGTCGGTGAGATTGGCTGGATAAAACCTGCGGGCCAGGCCGCAAAGGCGACGTTGACTTATTCAGGGGATATGACCCAGCAGGTTTCCGCATTGCGGATAGAAAGCGACACCGCGCAATTGGATGGTGACGTCCTATTGGGGGCGGATGGACGGCTCGAAACGCTGACCTTGCGAAATCTATACATTGAAAACCGTGCGGATGTGTCCGGCGAACTAAGACGGTTGGACAATGGTGCGGCGAGCCTTTCGCTAACCGGCGCGTACCTAGACATCAGCTCGTTTCTCGGCGATCTGGGCGGGGTAGGTGGTGATGTATCACTAGCACTCGGCCTTGACGCATCCGTTGATCGATTGCGATTGAGGCGCGGGCTTGATCTGAACAATGCAACCCTGTCCGTTGTTAGTGAAAGTGATGGCATTAAGCTGGCTAGCGCGAAGGGTGAGACCTCGGCTGGAAAGCAATTGGAGGCCTATTTCGCGGCGAGCACGAGCGGTGGTGCGCCGGTGATCTCTCTCAGCGCCGGGGATGCCGGGTTTCTCGCTCAGGCGTTTCTGGGTGTGGATTTCATTAGCGGGGGAACGCTCGACCTAACGGGAACGTTGGCGACTGCTAATCAACCGATCAAAATGATGGTGAAGATTAACGACGCGCGTTTGCGGAATGCACCTTTCTTCACGCAAATTCTGTCTTTGGCCTCGCTGCGTGGCTTAACTGATACGCTTTCAGGTGATGGCGTTCTGTTCAGCAGTATCGAAGTGCCGGTTACGATTGGTGGTGGCCGCTATGTCATCAATGGTGCCCGCGCCAGCGGACCGGCTCTCGGTCTAACCGCCAATGGCTGGGTATCAACCGAGAATGAGGGCATCGAACTGAATGGCGTTCTCGTACCAAGCTTCGGTGTGAACTCCGTATTGGGGGGGATACCGGTGGTGGGGGATTTGTTTGTTGGGCGGCAGGGGGAAGGGATATTTTCGATTACTTATTCGGTTAGTGGGACGTTGGAAAAAGCGCAGGTGGCGGTGAATCCACTGTCGGCTGTCACCCCAGGAATCTTACGCAGGATCTTCGAAAATCCGTCGGATACATCAATTCCATCCGCCATCCCGGTTGACCCGAATTTGAAGCCGCCGACGCCAAAATTGCCGGACTTGCCGGATGAAGAATATATCGAGCCGACGCCGGGTGGCGGCTAGACCGGTTTGACCAGCGCAATCCGCTTCTTACCGATCTGAACTTTGAACGCGTCAACATCGGCTAGAATATCGGTCCAGGCGTGAACCTGATCTTCGCCGATCTTGTCATCGTTGACCCGCACAGCACCTTCGGCCATTTTTCGCCGCGCCTCGCCGTTCGACTTGGCGAGTTCAGCTGCGCGCAACAATGCCGTTGTTGTCGCCCCATCAGGATTGTCTGCCTTACTGATTTCGAAGGTTGGCAGGTCGGCCGAGACGCCGCCGCCCGTGAAGGCTTTTGAAGCTGCGCCTTCGGCTTCTTGCGCGGCCTTTGCGCCATGCATCATTGTCGTTGCGGCATTGGCGAGGGCGATCTTGGCCTGATTGATGTCGGCGCCTTCCAGCGCTTCAAGCCGGGCGATTTCATCCAGCGGGAGCTCGGTGAACAGTTTCAAGAACCTGCCCACGTCGGCATCTTCCGTGTTGCGCCAGAATTGCCAGTAATCGTAAGGGCTTTTGCGGTCAGCGTTAAGCCAGACCGCGCCATCTGCCGTCTTGCCCATCTTGCCACCAGAAGCGGTTGTGATGAGCGGCCATGTCAGGCCAAAACCCTGCCCGCCATCGGCCTTGTGGATCAGATCGGCGCCGCCAACGATATTGCCCCATTGGTCCGATCCGCCCATCTGCAATTGGCAGTTCTGGCGGCGAGACAGTTCAAGAAAGTCGTAAGATTGCAGCAGGAGATAGTTGAATTCCAGGAAAGTGTAAGGCTGCTCAGCTTTCAAACGCCGAGCCACCGTATCCTGCTTCACCATTGTATTGATTGTGAAATATTTGCCGATATCGCGTAAGAATTCGATGTAACCGAGCTTATCCAGCCAATCGGCATTGTTGACCATGATCGCATCGGTGGGGCCATCGCCAAAGGTTAAAAAGGGTTCGAATGCCTTCATGATGCCCTTCGCATTTGAGGCGATCTGGTCTTCGGTGAGGATAGGGCGGGACTTTTCCTTATCGGTGGGGTCACCGACCTTGGTTGTACCGCCACCAATCAGAACGATCGGCTTTCCGCCCGCCTTCTGGAAGTGGCGAAGGCCCATGATGCCGACCAGTGAACCGACGTGCAGACTATCAGCGGTGGCATCATACCCGACATAGGCAACAGGCGTTTCACCACAATACGAATCAAGCTCTTCACCATGGGTGACTTGCTTGATGAAGCCGCGCTCATCTAACGTGCGCAGGAAGACGGAATTGTAACTGCTCATTGGGAATACTCTCAGGTCAAGGCAGCGGCGTTAGCATGGGATGGAATAGGTTTGAACAGCCAAGCGACAAAATTCGAACCAATATGGGTTGCTGGCTTTATGTCAGGGACATCGCTTGATGCGGTGGATGCCGCTTTGATCAAGACAGATGGCGAAACAATATTTGAATTCGGCCCAGCGATTGAACGCAAGTATTTGGGGGATGAACGCAAATGTTTGCAACAGGCGACGGAGGCGGCCCGGGACTGGAATTGGGTCGGATTGAAACCGGAAAAATTGTTTGAACAGGCCCGAAGAATTGTCGTCTCGACCCATGTCGAAGCGTGGAAAATGCTCGAAAAAGCCCGGTTCGAGAGCCGAAACGAGTCCGATCGCGACCCGAAACGAGTAGGAAACGGACCCGAAGCGGACCCGAAACAAAGCCGAATCAAACTGGTCGGTGTGCATGGGCAAACCGTGCTGCACCGCCGACCGACAGATCAGTCACTCGGCGCGACTTTGCAGCTTATGGATGGCGCGTCACTCGCCAAGCAAATTGGGGTTTCGGTTGCGCATGATTTTCGCAGCGCCGATGTCGCGGCGGGCGGCGAAGGGGCGCCGCTGGCCCCGGTCTATCATCGAGCCTTGCTGGAGCGCTTGGGTGGCGGCCCGGCAGCCGTGTTAAATCTTGGCGGGGTCGCGAACATTACCGCCCGGTTGAGCGATGGTACGCTGATGGCGTTTGATACCGGCCCGGCCAATGGGCCGATTGATGAATGGGTCGAGGGGCATGAGCGCGGCGTGCATGATGAGGGCGGCCGGTTTGCCGCCGCTGGCCATGTGCATGAGGGCGTGCTGGCGGGCCTGTTTGAGCATGCATGGTTTGATGAAGCGCCACCAAAGTCGCTGGACCGGTATGACTTTAATGCGAGCATGGTGCGTGGCCTGTCATTTGAGGATGGGGCGGCGACATTGACCGCGTTTTCGGCGCGGGCCGTGGCGGCGGGCCTTGCGCAGCTTCCAGAAATGCCGGAGCGGGTGATCGCGTGTGGCGGTGGGCGGCACAATCCAACCCTGATGCGGATGCTGGCCGACGCGTTGACCTGCGAATTGCTCAGCGCCGAGCAAGCCGGTTGGCGCGGCGACTCGATTGAAGCGGAGGCGTTTGCGCTTTTGGCGGTGCGGACGTTACGCGGCCTGCCAATCAGTTGGCCGGGAACGACGGGCGTGTCGCAGGAAATGCCGGGCGGTGTGGTGACGCGGGCCTAGGCGGGCTCCCACGCGATTTCGGTCCTTAGCCCGTCTGGGTCGGGAATGAAGACGGCTTTGGCTTCGCCGAAGGTTTGGACCTTTGGCAAGGATATTCCGGCGGCTGCAAGCTTTGGTAAAAGAGAATCGAATGCGGCGCTCGATTCGACCGCGAAGGCGAGATGATTGAGGCCCGGCGCGTAACGGTCATAGCTCAGATCCGTCATACATTCGCGCAAGTCGATGCCAAAGCCAGCCGGGCTGACCCAGATGTGGTCTTTGGCCTTGTTGAAACCGAGTTGCGGCAATAGCGCGCCGTAAAACGACGCGCTGGCCGTTATGTCGGAGGCTAGAATGACGAGGTGATCGAGTTTGGGCGCTGCCACGATGGGCTTATCCAATTGGCTCATTGTCTTCCGGGCTGAGCGGAAGCGCACGCGGAATAGGCGGCTTGCGGCTGCCAGCCTTAGCGGCGGCGGCTTCGGCTTCGCGGCGCAGTTTGTCTTCGTCATCGATCAAGCGGCGGTCGACATAGGCTTCGCAAATGTCGATCAGTTCGTCATGCTTGCCCGCGAAGAAGTGATTGGCGCCTTCGATGCTCATGCGCTCAATTTCTTCGCCTTTTTGGACGCGGACCTTGGTCAGGGCGCGTTCAACATCAGCCGGTTTTGAGATCGCATCGTCTTCACCTGAAATGATCAGGCCGGATGCCGGGCATGGGGCCAGGAAGCTAAGGTCATAATGGTTGGCCGGAGGGGCGATGGCGAGGAAGCCATCAATTTCCGGGCGGCGCATCAGTAGCTGAAGCGTGATCCAGGCCCCGAAACTATAGCCCGCACACCAGACGTAGCGTGGGCTTTCAACCATGCGCTCCATATAGTCGAGAATGAAGGCGGCATCTTCCAACTCGCCAATCCCCTGATCGTAAACGCCCTGAGAACGACCAACCCCGCGCGTGTTAAAGCGCAGGACGCCGAAGCCCTTCGACTCAAACATTTGGAAAAGGCGAATGCTGATCGGGTCTTGCATGCTGCCGCCGGCACGCGGGTGCGGATGCAGGATTAGCGCAATCGACGCGCCTTCGCGTGGTGGGGGTGTGTAGCGGGCTTCGATCCGGCCTTCAGGGCCAGAAATGAGGAGTTCGGCCATGCGTAAAATCTCGCTGTCGGCGTTGGAAGACTAGGTGAATGGCGGTCTTAGGCGATGTCGATGGCAAAAAGCAAATTTTTCTGCACATGCGTGGTGGCGGCCGCGTTGAACCCGCAGCGCGCCAGCCTTTGTCGAGGCGTTGGAGCCTAGCTTTCCTGAAGTTTGCTAAACTGCCAGCGTAGATCGGCTTCGTCGTCGGTGACAATGGTTTCGACCGCTTCCAGCCGCGCTTTTAGAGAATCGATTTGATCCTGGGATGCGGCGAGTTCTGTCTTAAGGCGCGAAATCTCTTCCGACCGGCGAGATGAACTGTGACGACTACGGCGACCGGAATAATGGCTGCGACGGCTGCCCATACACATGAAAAATGCCGGAATGAGTAGCCAAACCATCCATGAATAGTCCATTTTTTATCCTCCTGCGCCTTATTGTATATCGATAAATATGTGTCTGGTCAATCAATTTGCAAGAGCATCGCCCTGCCAAAGAGATTGGTGTTCGCGCCCGCCCGGACTATATGGGCGTGATGATCTATGCCGACTATAATGCCACCGCGCCTTTGCGGCCCGAAGCCCGCGAAGCGATGATCGCTGCGATGGCGGCGGGGGCCAACCCGTCTTCGGTACATGGACCAGGCCGGGGCGCGCGTAAAATCGTTGAGACGGCGCGCGGACAGGTGGCGCAAGTGATTGGCGGCCGGGCGCAAGATCTCGTCTTCACCAGCGGCGGAACCGAGGCCAATGCATTGGCGATACGCGGGATCGTGGCGCAGCTAGATGGGGCGTGTACGCTGCTCGTTTCAGCGATTGAGCATGAGGCGGTGGCCAAGAATGCGGGATATGCTGGCGTGGCGGTGGAGACCGCCTATGTGACCGGTGACGGCGTGCTTGACCTTAACTGGTTGCGGGATCGCTTGGCGCGGTGGGATACCGGTCGTGATGGTGTGCCAGTGCTGGCCTTGATGATGGCGAACAATGAAACGGGCGTGATCCAGCCGGTTGCCGAGGCGGCGGCGATGGTGCGTGAGGTTGGCGGGCTGACCCATTGTGATGCGGTGCAGGGGATCGGCAAAGTGATGGTCAATGTTGGCCTGCTTGGCGTCGATTATCTGGCGCTGGCCACGCATAAGGTCGGTGGGCCGCAGGGAGTTGGGGTGCTGTGGTTACGACCCGGCGCGCCATTGAAGCCAGTTTTGTTCGGCGGCGGGCAAGAGCGGTCGCTACGGTCTGGCACAGAGAATGTGATCGGCATTGCAGGCATGGGTGCGGCGGCGCAGGCAAGCGCGCGGGATATGAGCGGGTTACAGGCCCTGTCGCAGTATCGTGACGCCATGGAAGCGCGGCTGATCGAGGAAGCTGGCGTGACAGTGTTTGGGGCCGGCGCGCAGCGATTGGCGCAGACATCCTGTTTTGGGCTGGCCGGGTTCGCGGCGGAAACACAAGTCATGGCAATGGATTTGGGCGGGGTTGCGGTATCGTCAGGCTCTGCCTGTTCGAGTGGTAAGGTCAAACGGTCACTGGTATTATCTGCGATGGGGGTCGATAATGCGCTTGCACAATCGGCGATCCGCACCAGTTATGGATGGAATAGTGTCGCGGCAGATTTTGACCGGACGGCGGATGTGTGGCTAGAGGCGGCACGACGCACGGTTTTGAAGGATACAGCGTAATGGATTGCTGTGGTGGAATTGATGAGCATGACGAGGACTGTGAGGTCACCGTCAAGGATTCTATTGATGAGGCGACGGTCGCGGCGGCCAAGGCGCTGGAGTCAGAGAATTACTCGGCTGGGTTTTCCACCGATATCGAGACTGAATATGCGCCGATTGGCCTGAATGAGGATATTGTCCGGTTCATTTCTGAGAAGAAGGATGAGCCTGAATGGCTGCTCGAATGGCGGCTGAAAGCCTATGAGCGCTGGTTGACGATGGAAGAACCGGACTGGGCGATGGTTCGGTATGACAAGATCGATTACCAGAAAATCTATTTCTATGCGGCACCCAAAACCGGGTCGAAATATGAGTCGATAGACGATGTTCCGCAGGAAATTCTCGACACCTATAAAAAGCTGGGCATCCCATTGCGGGAAGCCGAAGTGCTGCTCGGCGTTGAGGGCGCAGCCGAAACGGCAGCGACGGCCCGCGAGACGCCGCGTGTGGCGGTGGATGCGGTATTTGATTCGGTCTCTGTCGCGACGACGTTTCGGGCTGAGCTGGAAAAAGCTGGCGTGATCTTCATGTCGATTTCGGAAGCGGTGCATGAGCATCCCGAATTNGTGAAAAAATACCTTGGCACGGTGGTGCCGCAATCGGACAATTATTTTGCGACGCTGAACTGTGCCGTCTTTTCCGATGGGACATTTGTTTACATTCCGCCGGGCGTACGCTGCCCGATGGAGTTGAGCACGTATTTCCGCATGAATGCCGAGAATACCGGACAGTTCGAACGGACGCTGATCATTGCCGATAAGGGCAGTTATGTCAGCTATCTTGAGGGCTGTACCGCGCCAATGCGGGATGAGAATCAACTGCACGCGGCGGTGGTAGAGCTGGTCGCGCTGGAAGATGCGGAGATTAAATACTCGACCGTACAAAACTGGTGGCCGGGCGACGAGAATGGCAAGGGCGGGATCTATAATTTCGTTACCAAGCGCGGCGATTGCCGGGGCGACCGCTCGAAAATATCCTGGACACAGGTTGAGACCGGATCGGCGGTAACGTGGAAGTATCCGTCTTGCATTCTGCGCGGTGATGATAGCGTCGGTGAGTTCTACTCCATCGCGGTGACGAATGGCCGGCAAATGGCCGATACCGGGACGAAGATGGTACATCTGGGCAAGCGCACACGGTCTCGCATCATCTCAAAAGGGATCAGCGCCGGGAAGTCGGACAATACGTATCGCGGGCTGGTTTCGGTCAACAAGAAGGCCGATCAAGCGCGTAACTTCACGCAATGCGACAGCCTGTTGATTGGCGACCGTTGCGGCGCGCATACAGTGCCATATGTCGAGAACCGGCGGATGGATGCGCAATTGGAGCATGAAGCGACGACGACGAAACTGTCGGATGATCAGTTGTTTTACGTGCGGCAACGCGGGATTGGCGAGGAAGAGGCTGTCGCCTTACTCGTGAATGGGTTCGTCCGTGATGTGTTGCAGCACCTACCCATGGAGTTCGCAGTCGAGGCGCAAAGCCTGCTGAAGGTGAGTTTGGAGGGGAGTGTTGGGTAGGACCATCGCGGTACTGCTAACAGCATTCCTGCTCAGCGGATGCAGCCTGTTTGAAGATCCGGTTAGTCGGCAATTGTCCTGGACCAAGNANGTTCGGTTTATGCAAACGGTTGAACTGACCCAGGCCGAACTGTCCGCAGGTTCACAGCTTAACGAGGCGCTGGCGCAATTGGAGGAATGGGAGTGGACCCGGGAGCAGGAATTGTTTGTTTGGTATGCAGAAGCTCTTGAAACTCCTTTAGACGCCGCCACGATTATCTACACCAAGCCCGACAGCGATTGGGTGTGTGGCTTGAACAGGTTCGTATTTGTTGAACATGCTGATGGCCGCGTCATTAAAGCGGTTGGTGCAACAGGTGTGGCGGGATGTCTTTGAGAGCGCCCTCTCCGATATTTCTGAGCCTGATATTTGCAGGTGTTTCGTTTGGCTTGCAGGCGATGTGGCTGTTTGCTGATCCCCGGATCATAATTGGGCCGGAAGCGGTGCATGCGGGTCTTGTCTGTCTTGCCGCGATCGCGTGGTTGACCTTTGGATTGGTTGCGGTTTCGAAAAGTCGGGCAGCAATATTGGGATTGGCCTTTAGTGCGCCTTTCGCCCTGTATGCCGTTTGGGCCGTATTTGGCGGTATGGCAGTTAGCTGCACCTTTTATGGCAACTGTGTTTGAAGCAGGCTTTGTATTTCCTCACTCAGCGGCGTTTTACCCTTTGAATTCGTCTCATTCGGCTCTACATGGCCTGCATGTTGAAACTTGATAATCTGTCCGCCAGTGTTGGCGAAGGTGATGAGGCGAAAACCCTTATCAATGGCTTGTCGCTGGACGTGCCAGCCGGTGAGGTTCACGCAATCATGGGGCCGAACGGCGCGGGAAAGTCGACACTGTCTTATGTGCTGACCGGGAAGCCCGGCTATGAGGTGCTGGGCGGTACGGCAACACTGGACGGGCAAGACCTGTTGGATGGCGAGCCGGAGGCGCGTGCCGCCAGCG
>JGI24724J26744_10001110_pt1 | contig 18693 bp, 15 predicted proteins | sample Cruoilmetagenom7_FD_26744 | JGI IMG/M metagenome (IMG submission 26744) | reverse complement strand
CAAGCCGTTGAACGCATGTTTGCGGCCGAAGGTTTGGCGATCACGCCCTATATGGAACTGGGCAATGCCGAGGCGATCAAGCAAGGGGTTATGGCAGGCTTGGGGATTTCGGTTTTGTCGCGGCGCAATCTGGGGCTTGAGTTAAGTAACAACCACATTGTTGTTCTCGATGTGGCGGGCTTTCCCTTGATCCGCCGTTGGTATGCAGTGCATCTGCGCGGTAAAAAGCTGTCACTGGCGGCGCGCAGCTTTCTGGACAGCCTGATAAAAGACGGCAAAGCCGACGATATGATCGTGCAATAAGCCCGCCTGAGCAAACTGCTGCCGCCTGCCAATCGCTCGGGCGTGACATTCAAAACCGAAACGGTTTATAACGGCACAACCATAGCCAAAATCAGGACCTCCCATGACCAGACCAGCCGAGAACAACACCGCAATCGGCGGTATTTCTCCCGTTATACTTTGCCTTTTGACAGCTCTCTTTATCATGGCGGCCTATAACAATACGTTCTGGGCCACCGGGCACCGGATATTTGAGGGAGACATGGCGCAACTGGCCCTGTTCGGGGTGGCCGTTTTTGGGTTGGCATTGTTCATCATCGCATTGTTTTCCAGCAAATGGGTGCAAAAACCGTTCCTGATCTTGTTGCTGATGACGGGCGGGGTTTCGTCCTATTACATGGACACGCTGGGGGTGATGATTAACCGCGAGATGATCCAGAATGTGGTGACCACGACGCTGCAAGAAGGCAAACATCTGATCACATTCAGCTTTATCAGCCATGTTGCGATCTACGCCATTCTGCCCTCGCTGTTTGTTCTTTGGGTTAAAGTAAAACGTCCAACATTCCTGCGCGCCCTGCTCAGCCAGACAGCGCTGGCGCTTGGGGCGATATTGTTGTGTTTGGCTTTGCTGTTTACCAATTACAAATCCTTTTCGGGCGCGATCCACGATAACAAGGACCTGATGGGCAGTTTCCAGCCCGGCGCCCCCCTGAACGGCACCATCCGCTATGCCCAACTGCTCATCAACAGCCGTGACATTATCTTGCAACCACGTGGCGAGGATGCGGTTCGCGGGTCATTGATCAGCGCGGTGGACAAACCGGTTCTGACAGTGATCATGGTTGGCGAAACGGTGCGCGCGCAAAATTTCGGGCTGAACGGATATGCCCGTGACACCACGCCGGAACTGGGGGCACGCGACGATGTTATCGCCTTTCAGGATGTCAGCAGTTGCGGCACCGCCACTGCGACATCCCTGCCCTGTATGTTTTCACGTTTTGGGCGGGGTGAATATTCTTACACAAACGGCTTGGCCAATGAAAACCTGCTGGATGTTCTAAACCATGCCGGTGTTCAGGTGCGCTGGCTGGACAATAACACCGGAGACAAGGGCATTGCTGCACGCGTCGGTGGCAGCCAGATACTGACCTATCTGGATGATGAGCAATATTGCAGCACTGGTGAGTGCAATGACGGGATATTCCTGCCCTATCTGCAAGAGGCCATTGAAAACATCACCGAAGACACTGTTCTGGTGATGCACCACATCGGCAGCCACGGCCCCGCTTACTACCTGCGCTACCCAGATGCCTATAAACGGTTCACGCCGACCTGTGACAGCACCGAGTTGAAAAACTGCACCAGTGACGAAATCATCAACGCCTATGACAATACCATCGCCTATACCGACCACGTGTTGGCCGAGACGATCAAGCTGCTCGAGACCCAAGATAAGGCGGTCACCAGCATGATCTATATGTCCGATCACGGTGAATCGCTGGGGGAAGGCGGTTTGTACCTGCACGGCACGCCCTATTTTATGGCCCCCGACACCCAAACCAAAGTGCCCTTTGTTATTTGGCTGTCCGAGGCCTATAAATCGGCCTTTGCACCTGATATGACGTGTTTGAACATGCGCGCCCAAACCCCTGCAACACATGCCAACCTGTTCCACTCGGTTTTGGGATTGATGGATATCACGACGACCGAAAAATCAGCAGACCTTGATCTGTTTTCAAATTGCAGCACGGCTGCGGAGTAACACATGAACCAGCCCAAAAAACCTGAACGCATCACCGGTATCAAACACGTCTTTGCCGCCACCAGCTATTCCATCGGTGGCATCAAGCGGTTGTGGGGCGAAACCGCATTTCGCCACGAGGTGNTGTTATATCTNATCGTGATGGGGATTTTTGCNGCCATCGGCGCGACGCTTGGCGAATTCATCATCGCCAGCATTTTGGCGCTGGTGTTGATCGCCACAGAGGCGCTGAACACAGCAGTTGAGGCCGTGGTTGACCACATTTCACCCGAATGGAACGAATTTGCCCGCGACGCCAAAGATCTTGGTTCACTTGCGGTCATGTGTTTGTTGATTGCAAACGGGCTGTTTCTGGCATACGTGCTGGTCCAGCACCTGACCCTTACCTAAAAGCGAAAATCCATGTCCAATCCGTTAAAAATAGTTGCCGTCCCGATGCACCCTGAGGGGCTGAAATTTGTTGCCATTTTTGCGGTGATTTCTGTGGCCCTTGGTCTGCTTTGGGGGCCGCTGTTTTGGGTCGGCATGGTTTTGACCGTCTGGTGCTATTATTTCTTTCGCAACCCTGTGCGCTCGGTGCCGCAAAATGAGGACCTGATCCTGTCGCCAGCCGATGGCGTCGTTAACCTGATCACCACCATGGTGCCACCGGCAGACATGGGGCTTGGCGATGAGGAGCGGGTGCGGGTCTCGGTCTTTATGAATGTGTTCAACTGTCATGTGAACCGCGCGCCCATCGCTGGTGAATTCACCAATATCACCTATCACAAAGGCAAGTTCGTTAATGCGTCGCTGGACAAAGCCAGCGAACATAACGAGCGTAACTCGCTGACCATCACCCGCCCTGACGGCCTGTCGATCGGGGTGATCCAAATCGCAGGCCTGGTGGCGCGGCGCATCGTTTGTTTCACTTCTGTAGGTGCCCAAACCGATGCGGGTGTGGTGTTTGGCCTGATCCGCTTTGGCTCGCGGCTGGATGTGTTCCTGCCCGTCGGCGTACAGCCAAAAGTCGTGCTGGGTCAAAACGCGGTCGCGGGTGAAACCGCGCTGGCCGATCTGTCTGACCCAACCCCGAACTACGTGGGGAAACGAATTTGAACGTCCCCGAGGCTAAAAATGTCCCCCTGCGCAGGTTCATTCCGAACTTTGTCACCATTTTCGGACTTTGTGCTGGATTGACCGCTGTGCGCTCGGGCATGTCCGGGCATTATTCCGTTGCAATGGCGCTGCTTTTGTTGGCCGTTATTCTGGACGGGCTCGACGGCAAACTGGCGCGGATGCTGGATTCAAGCAGCCAGTTTGGGGCTGAACTTGACACTTTAGCCGATTTCTTTAACTTTGGTATCGCGCCCACTATCCTGCTTTATCAGATGTTTTTTGCGGGCACCGAATTTGCCAACATCGGCTGGATGGCCCTGATCATGTTTACCATCGCGTGTATGATGCGGCTGGCGCGTTTTAACGTGGCGCTGCTGGAGGATGACGACACCCCCAAAGACAGCCGTTTTTTCGTTGGTGTTCCAGCACCGGCGCTGGCCCTTCTCGGGTTTTTACCAGCGTTTTTGTATCTGAGCGGCTGGACCAGCATCGCCAACCATCAAGTCTGGATTTCACTTTATATCATCGCGGCAGGTGCGCTTGCCGTTAGCCGGATCCCTACTTTTTCTCTGAAACAGCTCAGCATAAAACCACAACATCAGGCCATGGTGTTCGGTCTGGTCGTGCTGTTCATGATCTGCCTAACGGTGTTTCCGTGGCATGTGATGGTGTTGGTTGATCTGATTTACCTCGCGACATTACCGATGTCCTACAAGGCGTCCAAACGAATAGACGTTTGATAAATGCCCACGTGCATGGGGGCGATGTATCAGCCGCTGGACATGTGCGGGTTGCAATGACAGTGGAGAACGCAGCCTTCAAAGAAGCGCTGACACGGTTGGTTGGATTNGCTATAAGGTTGGCCGGATAACCCCGCAATCATGATATAGGCGCNGCCCATGCCCANCACATTTCGCGANCTACACCAGCGTGCCAACCCATTCATCCTTGCCAATGCATGGGACAAGGGCANCGCCAAGATGTTGGCGGGTTTGGGCGCACAGGCNATTGCCACTTCATCCGGCGCGCATGCCTTTACCCATGGCCGCCCCGATATGGGCACACTCACCCGTGATGAGGCATTGGCGCACGCCCAAGACCTGATCGCGGTCGTCGACATCCCTGTCTCAGGGGACTTTGAAAACGGCTTTGGCAATGATCCTGACACCTGCGCCGAAACCGTGCGGTTGGCGGGTGAAATAGGTCTGGCGGGTATCTCCATTGAGGATACTGCCCTGCCTGCCTCCACAGCCTATGGATTTGATCTGGCCATTGAGCGCATTCAGGCGGCGGCGGCGGCGGCGCGTGCTTTGCCCAATGATTTCGTGCTGGTGGCGCGGGCGGACGGAATATTGAACGGACAGTACGACATAGAAGAAGCCATCCGACGGATCAAAGCCTATGAGGCAGCCGGGGCCGATTGTGTTTATGTCCCGATGCCCGCCAACATGGATGATCTGGCCCGCATTTGTGCGGCGACCAGCCTGCCGGTCAACGCACTTGCCGCTGGCCCCTTTGCCAAAACCAGCCGCGCGCAGTTCGCGGCCATTGGTGTGGCCCGCATTTCACTGGGGGCGGCGCTCGCGCGTGTTACCCATCGCGCCATCCATGACGCGGCAACGGCAATGTTTGAGGATGGGGATTTCAGTGCGCTAGGGAATGCCTTGCCCGCTGCCGTAACTGACAAAATGTTAGGCTAGCTCAGCCGCGCATCGTCAGCTTGTTTTTCCATGCGCAAGAACGTGAACATGCCCAATGGTGGCAGTTTGCTCTGGCCCTGAACGCTCAGATCATCTTCGCCCAGAATACGGTGGATTGAGAAATCCGAATGCCAGCCGATTTTGCTGGCGAAGGGGGCAAAAGCCTTTTCCACCACCGACAACGCACCTTTTTCACGGGCGAAATGGTTTACAATCAACACTTCTCCGCCGGGTTTGCACACCCGCGCCATTTCAGCGACCACCAATTCAGGATCCGGCACCACCGATACCAGATACATCGCGACAACCGTGTCAAAATGATTGTCCGGCAGCTCCATCGCGCGGGCGTCCATCTCAAAAATGCCATCCACATGGCTTAGCCCGCGTTTGTTCACTTTTTTGCGCGCTTTAGCCAGCATATGGGTCGAAACATCGATGCCTGTTATCTGCAAATGTGGTTGATAATGCTTAAGCGACAAACCGGTGCCGACCCCGACCTCAAGAACACTACCTTGCCGCGAGTTGATGTGCTGTATGGCGCGTTTACGACCGGCCGTGGTGATTGCTCCGAATGTGTTATCGTAAATCGGTGCCCATGCTTTGTACGAGCTTTTTACTGCATTGATATCCAATGTAATTTCCTGTCTACGCTGTTTGCACACCAACATGTTGCGGCATATAACCGACTAAATACACGATATATACGACATTCTGCAAGATGCAATTGACCGATAAGCGGGATACTCCGCTCTTGCCAAGCCAGCCCGCACGTGGCCCTATCACAGCTATGAATCATGATGAATTAAACCACTGGTCGAAACGTGCCGCCGACTGGGCGCGCGCGTACCACGCGGGATTGCGTGATCTACCGGTGCGCGCCCAGGTCAGGCCGGGTGAAACGGCAGCCAAACTGCCGACCCGTGCCCCTGAAATGCCCGAGCCGATGGAACAGATATTTGCCGACTTTGAAGCCATCGTGCCCGGTGCGACGACCCACTGGCAACACCCGCGCTTTTTCGCATATTTTCCCGCCAATGCCTCGCCGGCCTCGATGCTGGCTGAACAACTGGCCAATGCGATCGCGGGCCAAGCCATGCTGTGGCAAACAGCACCCGCCGCAAATGAAATCGAGGCGGTAATGATCAACTGGCTGNGGGACGCGCTTGGTCTACCTGACCGTTTTACCGGCACGATCCATGACAGTGCCACCACCACCACGTTGGCGGCGATCCTGACAATGCGCGAACGCGTGTTGGACTGGCAGGGCAATAAACAAGGGCTGTCCGGCCTGCCCTGCCTACGGCTGTATGCGTCGGGTGAAACCCACTCCAGTATTGATAAATCCGCGCGGATTGCTGGGATTGGGCAAGACAATCTGGTGAAAATTCCGACCAATGCGACCCACGCGATGGACACAGCCGCGCTGGATGTGGCAATCAAGGCCGACCTTGCGGCAGGGTTTCTGCCCGCCGGCGTGATTGCCTGCGTTGGGGGAACCTCGATCGGGGCCAGCGACGACATCAAAGCCACCATTGCCGTGGCGAAATCGCATGGGCTCTACACACATGTGGATGCCGCATGGGCCGGATCGGCGATGATCTGCCCTGAATTTCGCCATGTTTGGGACGGGATCAACGGGGCCGACAGCATTGTCTTTAACCCGCATAAATGGCTGGGCGCGCAGTTTGATTGCGCGGTGCAATTTTTGAAAAACCCTGCCGAACAGATCAACACACTGGGGTTGCGACCTGAATATCTGAACACGTTGGGCCAAGACGAGATCACCAATTATAATGAGTGGACCGTGCCGCTGGGCCGCCGTTTCAGGGCGCTAAAGCTGTGGTTTACCCTTCGGGCCTATGGATTGGAAGGGTTGCGGAGCCGTATCCGCAATCACATCAACTGGGCGCGAGAGTGCCATGATGTTATTGCACAAATGGATGGCTTTGAAATCACCACTGCGCCCGCATTTTCGTTGTTCACCTTTCGCTATATGGACAGTGACGCCGAGACCGAAAACCTGCTGGCCCGCATCAATGATGATGGGCGTGTTTACCTGACGCAAACCCGCCAAAACGCAGCCTTTGTAATCCGTATGCAGGTTGGCCAATTTGACTGCACCCGTGATGATGTCATGATGGTGCCAACTGTATTGAAAGACCTGACCGGAGGATGACATGCGCCTGATATTTGCACTGCTGATTTTTCTATTACCGACACTTGCGATGGGCCAAAACTATCCGGTCTATAACAACCTCTATGTAAATGATCTCGCCAACATCATCACGGAAGAAGATGAAAAGGTCATCCGCAAACAGCTGGAAACCCTGCGCAAGGATCACGGAGTGGAGGCCACAGTTCTGACCATTGATGGCCGTAAAACTTATGGCGACAGCCCCAGCATTGAAAGNTTTGCCACCGGGTTGTTCAACAGATGGGGCATTGGCAACGCGAAACGCAATGACGGTATCCTGATCCTGATTGCACGAAACGACCGTGAAATGCGGGTTGAGCTGGGCACTGGATATGGCGATGACTTTAACGCTGCCGCCGGGGCTGTGATTGACGATAACTTCCTGCCCTCGTTTAGTGCTGACAATTATTCCAAAGGTATTCGCGTTGGCACCGATGAGGTGATCCGCCGGATAGCGATGCCCTTTGCACAAGGGGAAGACAGCCCGGTAAGTGCTAAAAAAGGTTGGGACATCGATGTCGGCCAGATCGGTTTTTTTGTTATATTTGCCAGCTTCTTTGGGCTCGCCTTTCGCCGCCGTATCGGTGATTTTTTCGCCCGTATGCGCAGCTGTCCGAATTGCGGGCGCAAAGGGTTGCACCGGCATCGCGAGGTCACAGACGGTGCCTCCACAGCCGCCTCAGGTAGCGGCATACTGACCACCACATGCGATTATTGCGACTATCGCCGCGAGCAAAATTACACGATCCCGCGCCGCTCTTCCTCACGGTCATCTTCTGGTAGCAGCTTTGGTGGTGGCAGCTCCTCTGGTGGTGGCGCGTCCGGCCGCTGGTAGCCTAAAAACGACAACGTGGCGTAAACAGGCAAGATCGGCGGCTATTCGACGGTATTCTACTGCTGAAGCAGGAGAAGAAATGCCGACCAAAAATTGGATCATAGCGCTGGTTTCACGCGCAATCGGGGCGCGGCGCGGACGGGCAGCGCGGGGACGTCCGTAAGGGGGATTTCACCCTTATAACATCCCAACCAGAAAGCCCCTGTTATGACCGAACATCCCATNCGCCGCTCTGGCGGCCGCGCTGCCCGCGTTGCTCTGCGTGCCTCCCCTCTCGCCAAAGATATGCGCCCCGTGCGCCCNGGCATGGAGGGAGGCAGCTACGCCCCCTTGTCCCAAGCTGATATGGAGCGCATTCACCGTGCCGCGCTGGACGCGTTAGAACAAATCGGACTGGCAGATGCGCCACAAAGCGGCATTGATGTGATGGTCGGGGCTGGTGCGATCCTTGGCGATGATGGCCGTTTGCGGTTCCCCCGTGCCTTGGTCGAGGACATGCTGGCCAAGGCCGCCAAAGCCGTCACCCTATGTGGCCGCGACCCTGCCCATGACATGCAGATTGGCGGCAATCGTGTCTATTACGGCACGGCGGGGGCGGCTGTTCATATGGTTGATGTGGTGACCAACACCTATCGCGAAAGCAACCTGCAAGATCTGTTTGATGCCGTGCGCATTGCAGATCAGATGGACAATATCCATTTTGTGCAACGTCCAATCGTGGCCCGCGATATTACTGACAATTTCGAACTGGACATGAACACCATTTTTGCCTGTGTGAATGGCACCACCAAACACATCGGAATATCGTTTGTGGAGCCTGATTATGTGGCTGGTGGCATTGACATGCTGCATATGATTGCAGGCGGCGAGGACAAATGGCGGGCCCGCCCGTTTATGTCAAACACCAACTGTTTTGTGGTGCCGCCGATGCGGTTTGCCACTGAAAGCTGCCAGATTATGGAGCAATGTATTGCTGCTGGTATGCCAGTGTTGTTGCTGTCAGCGGGCCAAGCGGGGGCGACGGCGCCGGCCTCGATTGCGGGTGCGATCATGCAGGCGGTGGCCGAATGTTTGGCCGGCATTGTCTATGTGAACGCCATTTCACCGGGCTATCCGGCGATTTTCGGGACTTGGCCGTTTGTTTCGGATTTGCGCACAGGCGCGATGTCGGGTGGATCGGGAGAACAGGCATTGCTAACCGCAGGCTGTGCGCAGATGCACCATTTTTACGGCCTGCCAGGCGGGGCTGCGGCGGGCATTGCGGACGCCAAATTGCCAGATATGCAGGCCGGATGGGAACAAGGGATTTCCAATGTTATGGCGGGTCTGTCGGGGTTGAATATTGTTTATGAGGCGGCGGGTATGCATGCCTCGCTGCTTGGCTTTTGCCTTGAAAGCCTGATCCTGGGGGATGATCTGATTGGTCAGGCCCAGCGGTGCGTGCGCGGCATCGAGGTGAATGACGACAGCATAGGGCTTGAGGTGATGCGCGCCACCTGTCTGGGTGGGCCTATGCATTATCTGGGCCATCAGCAAACGTTGGGTTTGATGCAGACAGAATACCTCTACCCTAAAACTGCCAATCGGCTTTCGCCAAAGGAGTGGCAGGAATATGATAGGCCCGAGTTGGTTCCTGCGGCCACAAAACGCAAAAACGAGATTTTAGCAACCACATCACCGGCCACACTTGATCCGGTGCTGGATGCCAAAATCCGTGCCGCGTTCAATATTCATTTATAGGCTTTTAGTCCCCCTACAGCGCTATTTTGGAGATCGCACTAGACATGCTTGGGGGTCTTCGGTTATTTGAACAAGTGTTCATTTAATCGGAGACCATCCAATGCAGATCAACCAAACCGCAGCTATTATCACCGGTGGGGCTTCGGGCCTTGGCCAAGCAACCGCACGTGCCTTTCGCAAAGCTGGCGCAAATGTCGTGATTTTTGATCGTGATGCAGTGCGCGGCGCTGCTGTTGCACAAGAAATTGGCGCAGGTTTTGCCGAAGTCGATGTGACCGACGAGGCAAGCGTTTCGGCGGGTATCACGTTGGCGGTTGAACATATGGGCCTGATCAACGCTTGCGTTAACTGTGCGGGCATTGCCAGCGCTGAAAAAACCGTGGGGCGCGACGGGCCACATGCGCTGGACGCCTTCCAGCGTACGGTGGACATCAATCTGGTTGGCACCTTTAATGTTTTGCGTCTGGCCGCAGCCCAAATGGCTGGCAACGAGCCAAATGAAGATGGCGAACGCGGCGTGATCGTGAACACTGCGTCGGTTGCCGCCTTTGACGGACAAATGGGGCAGGTTTCTTATGCGGCCTCCAAGGCGGGGATTGCGGGCATGTCCCTGCCCGTTTCACGCGATTTGGCTCGCAGCGGCATTCGGATTATGGCCATTGCGCCCGGGATATTCCTAACACCGATGCTGGAGAGCCTGGGAAAAGAGGTTATTGATGGGTTGGCTGTTGACGTGACCTTCCCCAAACGTCTGGGCAAACCAGCCGAATTTGCATCCTTGGCGCAATTCATCGTTGAAAACGGCTACTTGAACGGCGAAGTGATCCGCATCGATGGGGCGCTTAGGATGCGTTAGTCTGCTTTTCCTCGAGCGCCATCCACTCTTCTTCGGCTGCATCCAGCACTGATTGGCGCTCGATCAAGGCATCCGTGGCTTTTTGGAATTTTACCGGCTCATTGGTGAACATATCGGGGTCCGACATGAATTCGACCAGCTTGGCGATTTCGGCTTCCAGCCGTTCCATCACGGCGGGCAGCTCCTCCAAACGGTGCTTTTCTACGAATGACAGACCTGCCTCGGCGGGTGTGTTGTCCGGCTTGGCAGCCGTTTTCTTTTTCTTGTTCGGCGCAGTGTCCTCAACCGTTTGGCCGCGTTGCGAGCGATAATCAGACCAGCCCCCTGCGTAAACGGTGGCTTTGCCGTCGCCCTCCATCGCAATGGTGGTGCGCGCAACACGGTCCAGAAAATCACGGTCATGGCTGACCAAAAGCACGGTGCCCTTGTAATCGGTCAGTAGTTCCTGCAACAGATCAAGCGTTTCAACATCCAGATCATTGGTCGGCTCATCCAGCACCAGCAGGTTGCTTTCCCGCGCCATAATTTTAGCCAGCAACAGCCGCGCCTTTTCGCCACCGGACAGCGAGCGCACGGGGGCACGCATCTGGCCCTCGTCAAACAGGAAATCCTTCAGATAGCCAACCACATGGCGCGGTGCGCCCCGCACCATGACCTGATCTGCCTTACCCGATACGCGCAGGTCCACATCACCCGTCATGCTTTCCCACAGGCTGATATTCGGGTCCAACTGGGCACGGTTTTGGTCAAACAGTGCCATTTCCAGATTGGTGCCACGGGTGATTGTGCCGCTATCTGGCTCGATCTCGCCAATTAACATATTGAGCAGGGTGGTTTTGCCCACACCGTTGGGGCCAACAAAGCCGATGCAATCGCCACGCTGCACTTTTAGTGAAAACTTGGAGAGGATTTCCTTGCCGTCAAATTCTTTAGAAATATCAATCGCTTCTATGACCTTCTTGCCGGACTTTTTGCCAGCCTCCAGCACCATTTCGGCGGTGCCTTGGCGCTTGATCTGCGCCGATTGTCCCGCTTGCAATTCACGCAACGCCCGCACACGGCCCTGATTGCGTTTACGCCGTGCCGAGATACCCTCAACCGCCCAACGGGCCTCGGCCTTGATTTTGCGCTTTAACTTGTGACGCGCATCATCTTCTTCTTCCCATGTCTTGTCGCGCCAAGCCTCAAATTCGGCAAAGCCCTTTTCCTGACGGCGAACCATGCCGCGATCGATCCAAAGGGTTGCGCGGGTCAATGCGTTCAGGAACGCGCGGTCATGCGAGATCAAAACATATCCGGTGCGGGTGGTCTTAAGCTGTGATTCCAGCCAGCCAATCGCCTCGATGTCCAAGTGGTTTGTCGGCTCGTCCAACAACATCAGTTCGGGCGCTTCTGCCAGTAGTTTGGCCAGCGCCGCACGGCGACGTTCGCCGCCTGATGCGGTTGAGATCAACCCTTCGGGATCAAATTTCAAACCCTCGGCAACCCGCTCCACCAAATAATCCTGGCCCGCTGACAACCCACTCGATGCATATTCTCCAAGCGTGGTAAACCCTTTGAAATCAGGGTCTTGCTCCATATATCCAACCTTGACCCCCGGCGAGGCAACGACGGCACCGCTGTCTGCTTCGACCAATCCGGCCATCACCTTCATCAAGGTGGATTTGCCCGACCCGTTGCGCCCAACCAGCGCCACACGATCACCGGGTTGAACCACCAGAGACAGCCCGTCAAAAACGGGGTCTCCACCAAAGGTGAGCGAAATATCTGAGAGCTGTAATAAGGGTGCACGTGCCATGACTGCTGGCTATGACTTGCGCGGCGTGGCGTCAACCACCCTGCCTGCATTGTTCTCTGAATACAGGCATAAAAGCGACTATTGGGCCACCGCCCGCAGCAACCGTTTACGTGCCTCGGGTATAGCGGCAATTTCCACCCCGACGAATACATGCAGCGTGCCCATATCCCGGTCCACCACCGCATGGTCCGACACCCAGCCGCCCATCGCCAGATACGTGCGCAACAGGGGTGGAATTTTGCGCAGGGTTTTAGAGGGAACGGGGGCGTTGTGGAAATCGACCACCTCGGGTGATTTGACCAAGGGGCACCATTGTTTTGGCGCCATATGGCGCGCTTTCAACATCGAGAATACCTCGACATAAGGCGCAGCATCGCAACCTGCAAAGGACGCGCAGCCAAACAACATGGTGACCCCCTGCCCATCAACTGCCCGCGTCATCAAGGCCCAAGCGACCCGCAGGATTTCAAGGTCGGAATAATCAGGATGGATGCAAAACCGGCCAAGCTCCAACATTGGACCGTCAAAATATCGCAGGGCGTTCAAATCNTAATATTGCGCGGAATAGCTCTGCTCGATTGTGGCCCCTGCGACCAGCTGCAACCGATACGAAGCCACCAATTTCCCTGTTGCGATATCTTCGACCAGCACATGATCACAGCGCGCATCAAAACCGTCCGCCTCCAGCCCCTTTGTTGCCCCGGCAAAGGCCAGCTTGCGCAAGGTCTGCGAGGCACGAATGTCCGCGCCGTTATCCGCATAACGTGCGCGATAACGCCCTCTCTCAAGGCTTTGCATGTTAGGGTCCCTCATAACAGGTCTTCACTGGACACTTGTCCTTTGACCAACTGGCGCTAAATATGGGTCAGAGACGCGAAACACACAAGTCCAGAATGGATTCAGAACAGGAGTACAGCATGGAAAAAATTACCAAAACCGAGGCAGAATGGCGCGCACAATTGTCTGATCTAGCGTATAAAGTCACCCGCAAACACGGCACCGAGCGGGCCGGTAGCCATGACGGGTTTCCCAAAACCGCGGGCATATTCCATTGTATATGTTGTGATGCGCCCTTGTTTGACCAAGCGACCAAGTTTGAGTCGGGCACCGGCTGGCCCAGTTTTTTTCAACCCATATCGTCCGATGCCATTGGTGAAACCGAGGATCGCAAACTGTTCATGCGCCGCACCGAAGTGCATTGCGCGGCTTGTGCGGCACATCTGGGGCATGTGTTTCCAGATGGTCCCGACCCTACGGGCTTGCGGTATTGCCTGAATGGTGTAGCGTTACGGTTTGAAAACAAATCATAAAACTACAATGAATGTGGTGTATATTATGCTTTCTCCACCTTCACAGCTGCAAACTTGAACTCGGGGATTTTGCCGAACGGGTCTAGCGCCGGATTGGTCAGGATATTGGCCGCGGCCTCGACAAAGGCAAAGGGCAAGAACACCATATCTTCGGCCACCGCACGGTCCGCACGGGCCATAATCGTGACCGTCCCGCGCCGCGTGGTCAGGGTGAGCATTTCGCCTGCTTTAACCCCCAGTTCGCGCAACGTGCGCGGATGCAGCGAGCAGTTGGCCTCGGGTTCCAACCCATCCAAAACGACCGAGCGCCGCGTCATGGAACCCGTGTGCCAATGTTCCAACTGGCGCCCCGTGGTCAGGATCATCGGGTAATCCTCGTCCGGCACCTCATCGGGGGCTACCAGACTGGCAGGCGTGAAACGGGCGCGGTTATCATGGCGTGGAAATCCATCGCCAAACACAATTGGTTGTCCGGGATCAGTGGGCGACAAAGACGGATAGGTCACAGCATCCTCAACCTGCAACCGATCCCATGTTATGTTATTCAGGCTGTTCATGTTCAGCTTCATCTCGGCAAATACTTCGCGCGGATGGGTATAGGTCCAGTCCAGCCCCAAACGCCGCGCCAGTTCAACCTCGATCCACCAATCCGCCTTTGCCTGCCCCGGTGGATCAAGCGCAGCGCGGCCCATTTGCACCTGACGGTTGGTGTTGGTGACGGTGCCGTCTTTTTCGGCGAATGCCGCTGCGGGCAGGATCACATCGGCATAATTGGCGGTTTCGGTGACAAAAATGTCCTGCACGACCAGATGCTCCAGCTTGGCCAGAGCAGCGCGTGCGTGGGTCACATCGGGGTCTGACATGGCGGGGTTTTCGCCCAGAATATACATACCTTTGATTTGCCCATCATGCACCGCATCCAGTATTTCCGTGACGGTCAGGCCTTTTTCATTGCTAAAATCACCCGATTTCCAGATATCGGTAAAGGCACTGCGCACCCCGTCATCGGTAACCGATTGATAATCCGGCAAAAACATCGGCACGAGGCCAGCATCCGAGGCCCCCTGAACGTTGTTTTGGCCGCGCAACGGATGTAATCCGGCGCCTGGTTTGCCGACATTCCCTGTCATCAATGCAAGTGAAATCAAACAGCGCGAATTGTCGGTGCCATGGATGTGTTGTGATACGCCCATGCCCCAGAAAATCATCCCCGCCTTGCCCTCGGCAAAGGTGCGGGCGGCGGCGCGTATGTCATCGGCTGGAATGCCGCAGATCCCGCTCATNGCTTCGGGGGTGAAATCGGCCAGATGNGCCNTCTCGGCTTCCCAATTCTCGGTGTATTTGGCGATATAGGCGTCGTCCTGCAGTCCTTCCTCGACAATCACATGCATCATTGCATTCAGCAGGGATACATCCGCACCGGGCCGAAATTGCAGCATATGGGTGGAAAAGCGTTTCAGGGCTTGGCCGCGCGGGTCCATTACAATCAACTTGCCACCGCGCTTGGTGAATTGCTTGAAAAAGGTGGCGGCGACGGGGTGGTTTTCGGTTGGATTACAGCCAATCACAATCGCCACATCGGCGTTTTCGATTTCATTGAAAGTTGCGGTCACAGCACCCGACCCGACGTTCTCGATCAACGCCGTCACAGAGGAGGCGTGACACAACCGAGTGCAGTGATCGACGTTGTTGTGACCAAATCCCTGACGGATCAGTTTTTGGAACAGATAGGCCTCTTCGTTGGTGCATTTGGCCGAGCCAAAACCAGCGACCGAGCTGCCACCGTCAGTGTCGCGCAGATGCGCCAAACCGCTTGCGGCAACATCNAGCGCCTCGTCCCATGTCGCTTCTCGGAAATGGGTGAGCGGGTTGGCNGGGTCCACGTTCAACCCTTTGTCTGGCGCATCGTCACGCCGGATCAGCGGTTTTGTGATCCGGTGAGCATGGTGAATATAGTCAAAGCCAAAACGGCCTTTGACGCACAACCGTCCNTCATTGGCAGGCCCNTCCAACCCCGTGACATATTTCACCTGACNGTCTTTGATTTTCAGCGAAATTTGGCANCCAACGCCGCAGAATGGGCANACCGAGGCAATTTCATTGTCAAAATCAGCACTGTCGCCCTGCTCTTTTGCATCGAGAACCGTGGCTGGCATCAAAGCGCCAGTCGGGCACGCCTGCACACATTCGCCACAGGCCACGCAGGTGCTCTCGCCCATCGGATCATTGATATCAAACACCGGATAGGCATCATGGCCGCGTCCCGCCATGCCGATCACATCGTTGACCTGGACCTCGCGGCAGGCCCGCACACACAGGTTGCACTGGATGCAGGCGTCAAGGTTGACCCGCATCGCGACATGGCTGTCATCCAGCAGCGGGATGCGGTCAGGCTCCAACTTGGGCAGACGGCTGTTAGACACGTCTTCCAGCAATGCCATATCCCAAAGATGCGAGGAACTATCATGGGCGGTCGCTTGTTCCGGCTGATCAGTGACCAGCATTTCGATCACCATCTTACGGGCATTTTTCGCACGGGCAGAATCAGTGGTGACAACCATGCCCTCAATCGGNNTGCGGATGCAGGAGGCTGCCAGCGTGCGTTCGCCCTCGACTTCGACCATACAGGCGCGGCAGTTGCCGTCGGGCCGATAGCCCTTGGCGGGCTTGTGACACAGATGCGGGATGATCAACCCACGTCCATTGGCCACTTCCCAGATGGATTCGCCGTCATTTGCGGTGACCTGTTCGCCGTTCAGCGTGAATGTGATACCTTTGCTCATCAGGACACCTCGCCGCTGAAATGTTTCATGGTCAGGCGGATCGCATTCGGGGCCGCCTGACCTAACCCGCAGATCGAGGCATCCGCCATTGCGGTGCAAATCTCCTCAAGCAGCGGTTGATCCCAATGATCGGCCTGCATCAGCTTAACGGCTTTCTCACAGCCAACACGGCACGGGGTGCATTGGCCACAGCTTTCGTCCTCAAAGAACCGCAACATGTTCAGGGCAGCGGCGCGCGCACTGTCTTGGTCGGACAGGATCACCACGGCAGCGGACCCAATAAAGGAGCCATGCGGTTGCAGTGTGTCAAAATCCAGCGGGATGTCGTCCATGCTGGCAGGCAGCAAGCCAGAGGATGGGCCGCCGGGTTGGTAGGCCATGAAGCTGTGGCCGTCCATCATACCGCCGGCAGCTGTGATGATGTCGGTGATGGTTGATCCAGAGGGTAACAAGTGCACGCCTGCATTTTTCACGCGGCCGGACACGGAATAGGAACGCAGACCTTTGCGCCCGTTCAATTCAGTTGCATTCAGCACCTCCGGCCCCTCACGGCAAACCCGCGCGATCCAGTGCAAGGTTTCGACATTATGCACCAAGGTCGGCTGACCAAACAGACCAACCTCGGCCACAAACGGCGGACGGTGGCGCGGCATCCCGCGTTTGCCCTCAATGCTTTCAATCATCGCGCTTTCTTCGCCGCAGATATAGGCACCCGCGCCACGGCGCAGGTCAATATAGCCTATATCTACTACACCTTCGTCCTCTAGTATTTTGATTTCACGCTTTAATATTTCAATCGCGGCAGGGTATTCATCGCGCATATAGATGTAGCAACCCTCCGCCTCAACCGCCCAGGCGGCGATCAACATGCCCTCAAGCATCAGATGCGGGGTGCGCTCCAGATAGTAGCGGTCCTTGAAAGTACCGGGTTCGCCCTCGTCCCCGTTCACAGCCAGATAGCGAGGGCCGGTGTTGCCCCGCACAAAACCCCATTTGGTGCCGGAAGGAAAACCTGCACCACCAAGGCCACGCAGGCCTGACTCGAGGATTTTTTCCTGAACCTGTTCCCAGTCGCCCTTGCCGCGCAAGTTTTTCAGCTCGGCATAACCACCGTCGGCGACATAGGCCGCGTAATCCTCATAGTCAGGCAGATGCACGTGGATATCGCCGATCTCTATCGCGGCTTTTACCAATTCGGGCGTCGCGTTGTCGATGTGATTATGGCCCAGCTCCAGCACGGGAGCGGTATCGCAACGGCCCATGCAAGGCGCGCGCAAAACACGGACTTCATCGGCATTTAGCCCGTCTTTGAGGGCGGCCATCAATTGCTGTGCGCCTGCCATTTCGCAGGACAGGCTGTCGCACACACGGATGGTCAAGACAGGGGGGGGCGCCTCGTCCTCTTTTACCACGTCGAAATGGGCGTAAAAGCTGGCGACCTCATAGACCTCGGCCATGCTGAGATGCATTTGCGAACTCAGGGCGCGAAGGTGAGCCGCAGACAGATGGCCAAATGCGTCCTGCAAGATATGCAGGTTTTCAATCAGCATATCGCGGGCCATTTGGTCAAACGCTATCAGGGCGCTGATCTGGGCCATGGCAGTGTCATCCAACTGGCGACCCTTGGGGTGCGAACGCCCCTTGCCGCGTCCAGATTTCCAAACGCCGTTTTTCTGGTCTTTGGCCATGTGATCGCCCTAACGAATTGATTCAGGTATGAGTGTGTGCCCCATCGGGCATCTGTTCAAGAAATATCTACAGCTTTTGACAACCGCCCCGAAGTGATCTGCGACATTGGTGCATTCATTGGCGACACCGCAGGCATTCTTTTGGGTTGCGCCGCACTTCGTGCGTTGCGCCCGAGCGCTTTGACCCTACGGGCCAAAGCGCTGATGCCTGCGGCGCAGGTATTTAGGAAAAGAAGAAGAGGCAAAAGCGATCATTTATCTGAGGGCCGCCTCGATATTGCCGCCGTCTACTGTCATCACATGGGCTGTTGTGCGCTCGGACAGGGCCAGTGCCACAAAGGCATCGGCCACATGACGCGCTTCGACCTCGCGGCGGATCAGGTTACCAGCCATATAGGTGCCCTCATCGATGCCACGGGCTTTGGCGCGTTCCTTGATGAATTCATCGTCCAGCAGGCCGGACCGAATGCGGTCGGCATTGACGCCATTGACACGCACGCCCATTGGCCCCAATTCCAGTGCCAGTTGCCGCAGCAGGAAAAAGGTTGCGGCCTTTGGCAGCCCATAGGCGCCGAACCCTTTGCCCGGATTGACAGCCTGTTTCGAGACATTATAGAGCAGTTGTCCGCCCCGGTTTTGGGTTT